>ENA-ORCQ01000170-ORCQ01000170.1-marine-metagenome-genome-assembly--contig:-NODE-170-length-35017-cov-4.220235_pt1 | contig 35017 bp, 31 predicted proteins | sample MGYA00237780_ERZ508510 | MGnify/ENA primary metagenome ERZ508510 (study PRJEB26181, sample SAMN06268981) | marine metagenome | isolation source: Tt an E2 anaerobic enrichment on eucalyptus from sediment...
CACACATTGCACCAATTACACTGATAAATTTTGGGATTTTGAAGGCAGGTCTGAAATCAGAACTCGCCCAACTTTCTATGGCACAGGCCAGATTTAAAAATGCGTAAGTGGTAATAAAGAACATTGAAACAATTCGGGCAATTACATCAAGTTGGCCTATTAGAATTCCTGCTTCGGCAATAATAAAGGCAAGTATCAGCGCATTTCGGGGTTCATTGGTCTTGCCGGTTCCTTTTGCAAATATTTTTGGTGCAATTTTATCCATGGCAATGGCTTGCAGTATTCGTGGTGCACCTAAAATGCTGCCTAAAGCAGAAGATAAAGTAGCACCCCAGATTCCAATAATCACCAGCACAGGAACCAATGCTATTTTAAACAAAATCTGGCTATCGTTTTTTAATACTTCCGCATCAACTGTAAAAGCATAAAAGAAAGCCAGTCCGATATAAACCACAAAACCTACCACCACAGCTGCCATGGCTCCTACCGGCAACGATTTTTTTGGATTTTTTAAATCACCCGACATAGAAACACCTGCTTCAAAACCGGTTACAGCCGGAAAGAAAATACCAAATAAAATCATAAACGGAGCGGCATCGGCGAGCGGTTTAAGATGTATTGTGCCTGGAGCAAAATCATGTTTTCCAAAAAATATGGATAAAAGAGAAAGCCCGATTGCAGCCATAATAAAATATTGTGATTTTATGGCCAGGGATGTGCTGATGAATGTCACCGTAGTAACTATCAGTAATATTAGTGTTCCTGTAAGTCGCACCGAGTTGATTGAAGTATCCAGGTTCCAGTATCCCAGAAAACTTTCGGCAAAACCAATAAGGTAAAGGCTTACGCTAAAAGACAGGCCAACAAAAAGTGCATATCCAAGGGTACCGCCAATAGGTAAACCCAGACTGCGTGAAATCATAAAATAGGTACCTCCGGTTTTTACTGTCTTATCAGTTGACAGAGATGCAACACTTAAACTTGTACTGATAGAAATGATATGGGCGATTACAATTATTCCTATGGTGTTTACCAATCCTGCCTGTCCGATAATGGTTGGAAATCTCAAATACATTATCACACCCAGAATGGTTAAAATTGAAGGAGTAAAAACACCACCAAAAGTCCCTAGTTTTCTAGCTTTTGCCATATTAAGGTTAATATTATCTTTTATAAAGATAATTATTTTGACACAATCTTTATATCGCCCGGACTATTTAAATTATGAAATATTCTGGGGTATTTTTCCACCCAATCCTGAGAATTGAAAAGCTTGCAATTTATGTTGTTAATAAGGTTGTGAAGTCTTAGATTTCCTGTTTCCAAATGATTTTTAATAACCGGAATAGCACTTTTGTTAAACATCGACACCAGGGGTTCTTTTCCATTATTATGAATCGGAATAACCGCATCGAATTTAAAAGTATTTTTTGAAAGTTCTTTTATAAAATCCGGTTCAACAAAAGCTGCATCCACACTTAGCACAAAATTCCATTCTGTTTCAGATTTTTCCAAACCTGAATATATCCCGCTTAAGGGGCCACAATTTTTATATACATCGGTAATGGTTGGATAGCCAAACTTTTGATGGGCAGGATTGTCGGAGCTTATCAGGATTTTTTCACAAGTTTTTTGACAGATTTTAATGGCATTTTCCATCAAAGTTGTTTGGTTAAGCTTTAACAGGGCTTTGTCGGTTCCCATTCTTTTGCTTAATCCTCCTGAAAGTATAATTCCCGTAATCTGCATGGTCAAAAATATAAAAGAATAATTTGCGGGAGTAACGATAAATAAAAAAAGCTCCGTAAAAACGGAGCTTTTAGCTGTGATTCATCAATCACATCTTCAAAAAGCGTATAGTTAAAACATGTTGCCTTGAACGTAAATCAAGGACTTGAAGGATCTTTTGAGGACGTCCACTTCCTCAGTACTTTAGTTCCTCTGGTTTTGTGTATATTATGAATTCTTATTTCCAAAATTCACTTTTAAAATCAATCGATCAATGCATCAATGGCAAAATCCGTTTGATTTCCGGTTAATATATTTAAGTCTTTTTGTTATTTGCGTCCTAATGCATTACAAAGAAAATATTATTTTTTGATTGTTGGCAATAAAAATCAAAAAAAATGTAAAAAACATAAGAAAAACTATTTTTATTGTACTTGCTTGCAAATGTTTTGATTCAGAGGTAGTTCCCCTATGATTAGAGATGTAAAGGGGAGTAAGCCTAATTTAGAATCAAAATAAATATGTTTAGTTTCAGCTTAGTTATTTAAAGATAATTACAAAAGCAAGTATATAAAATTCAGTAAAGCAGGAGACAAAAAAAACCGTTTGAAAATCAAACGGTTTTAAAATTGGGTGGATGATGGGATTTGAACCCACGACCTCCGGAACCACAATCCGGCGTTCTAACCAACTGAACTACAACCACCATGTTTTGCGGGTGCAAATATAGTATTTTATTTTATTGAAATTCAAAAAAAACATCAATAAATAAATATTGTAAAAAACCGCCCGATGGCGTAGTTTTGAATTGGCGTGCAGGAAAGAAATAACTTTTATTTCCGCGATTGCAACCCTTGAGATTTTTCGTTGTCGTTAAGATTGAAAGAAAATAAATTGGAAAACTACCGGGAGATACATAAAACAATAATCGAAGCCAGTAAAAAAGGCGACGAACGACAAAAGTACAAGTTGTATCAACTGTACTCTAAAGCAATGTTTAATGTATGCTGGAGGATGATGAATAACAGGGAAGAGGCGGAAGATATGCTTCAGGAAGCATTTACTCAGGCTTTCCTGAAACTGGATACTTTTCGTTACGATTCAAGCTTTGGTGCCTGGTTAAAAAGGATAACAGTGAATACCTGTATAAATGCTATAAATAAGAGAAAAGTGGATCTGACATTAATGGATGAAATGCATCGCTTTGATCAGCCGGAAATACAGGACAATTATGAAGAGGATTTGCAATTAACCGTGGAAGGTGTTTCGAGAGCAATGGAAAAATTGCCTGAAGGCGGGCGAATTGTTTTTTCGCTCTATTTGCTTGAAGGATATGACCATGGAGAGATTGCACAAATTCTGAATATCTCTGAATCGACATCGAAAAGCCAGTTTATGAGGGCAAAACGTAAGGTTGTTGAAATTTTAAAAGAACTAAAAGCTGAGAATTATGAAGACTGACAGGTTGGAAGATTTTATAAAATCAAACCGGGAGGAGTTCGATCTTTACGAACCTTCTGATAAAGTTTGGGAGCAAATATCGAGTTCACAAAAGATAAAGAAAACGATAAAACTGTCAACTTATTTTACAAGGGTGGCAGCGGTGGTTGCTGTGGCAGTAATTCTTTCAGTTGTTGCGCTTAGAATTAATGTTTTTCAGTCCGACAGACTTGCCATTCAAACTGATGATCCTGAATTGATGGAACTGATTGAAGCCGAAGCATATTATGCCGGACGTGTTAACGAAAAAATGATTGAAATACGAAAATGCTATAATACCAACCCCGAAATAAAAGAAGAAGTTGAAATGGATTTAAACGAATTACAGGAAATGTACAATATTTTAAAAATTGATTTAAAGGAAAATGTTTCGAAAAAGACAGTTATTGAGGCGATGATTGAAAACAACCGTTTTCGTTTAAAAATGGTAGATCAGGTGCTTGAACAAATTAATTGTTAAAAGAAAGGATTAAAATGAATCAAATTAAAAACATAGCTTTTGCAGGTTTTATTATTCTGATGTTTCCATTTTTTGCATTTGGTCAGTTTACCGAGACGAAGCATCTTAAAAAACAATTTAAGGTTTCGCCCGAATCGAAAATTGAAATTACCAATAAATATGGCAACATCAGGATAAACACCTGGGAAAAGGATTCGATAATCTTCGACATAAAAATTAAGGTGGAAGAGAAAAAGTTATCAAAACTTGAAAAATCGATGGATGGAATAGATTTTGATTTTATCGAAAGTCAACATTTTATAATAGTACGAACAAAAGTAGGTGAAAACAAAAGTGGGCTTGAAAAGGAGTTTGCCAACTTTAAAGAGTCGATGTTTCAGTCGGGAGGAAATGTAGAAGTAGATTACGAAGTATGGATGCCCGCAACCAACCAGCTTAAAGTAGAGAACAAATTTGGTGATGTTTATATTGATGATTTTTCCGGAGAAATAGAAATAATTCTTTCCAACGGAAACCTCAAAGCTCATGATTTTGAAGGTAAGTCTACCTTTAAACTTAGTTTCTCCGATGCCACAATTAATAGTGTACAGTATGCCAGGATGAATTGTAATTACAGCGATATTTATATGAAAAAAGCGGGTGAAGTTTTACTTACCAGCAAATCTTCGGAATTTGAAATTATAGAAATTGAAAAATTAAATGCCGAAACCCGCCGGGATAAATTCAGAATTCAAATGTTGGATTTTCTGGATTCGAAAGGTAGTTTTTCAAACTACAGAATAAACGAGTTGCACGATAAATTAACGATGACAGCTGAATACGGAGATTTGGATATTGAAAAGGTATCAACTGATTTTAATTCAATTTATATAGAGTCTAAATCAACAGACCTGAATTTAAGTTTTAATGAACAATCCGAGTTTGGTTTTGAGATTACTCATATAAAAAGCGACACCAACTTTGGAAAGAAGATAGCGGTTGACAGCGAAGAAGTATTGGATGAAAAAGAAAAGAAAGTTCAGATTAATGGAAATTTCGGAAACAAAAGTGAAACAAAAAAACTCTTTGTAAATGCCTCAGGAGGAGGGATTAATATCTTTAGTTACTGATGAGTTTAAATTTTTTTATTTTTTTTCTTCACCTTTTGCAACCTTCAAAAAAAACCACTGTCAATACAAATACAGAAAACTAGAAAAAGAAACACTGAAACACATTTTTCCTGAATCAAAAGAGATAATTATAAAGCATTGGCCAGCTTTATCTGTTTTCGATTTCATTTGAAAAATAGAATTCAGAAAGTCATTATTGAAAACAAAACATTTGAAAGAAATGAAAACAATTAAACAATTTTCCATCTACATTTTATTATTCTTATTAGCAACAGGTTGTATCGAACATTTCAATATAAAAGGAAATGGAATTGACGCAACCGAACAAAGAGCTGTAACAGGTTTTAATAAAATTAAATCATCGGGGAGCTTCGATGTTCAGATTATAAAAGGAGATGAAACAGAAGTCTTGATTACAGCTGAAACTAATATTCTGCCTTATATTGAAACAAAAGTATCCAATCAGACTTTATTGATAGATATTCCGGGATTTCATAATGTGAGAAACCGTTTACCAATGAGCGTTTATATTACCATTCCTGAATTGCTTAGTGTTAAACAAAGTGGTTCGGGAGATATTATTACCGATAGTTTTGTTGCTGATGAGGCAGAGTTTTTTGTTTCAGGCTCAGGTTCTATCTCAACAGAAATGATGGCAAAAAGTGTGGAAGCCGGAATATCAGGTTCAGGGTGGATTCTGATTGCCGGAGAAGCCAATCAATCCTATTTGTCTATTAGTGGTTCGGGTAATATTAATTCTTCAGAGTTGACAGTTCAGCGTTGTAATGCTCATATTTCCGGGTCAGGAACAATGCAGGTAAATGCAGAAGAATCTATCTATGCAAGGATATCGGGAAGTGGCAATTTATATTACCATGGAAATCCTGAAATTGAAACCAGCATTTCCGGTTCAGGGAAAGTCCTTCCGAAAAGATAAGCAAGCTAAATTACTTAACCATGAAAAAATTACTACTTCTATTTTTTTTAATCAACTTTAGTACATTATTGTACTCTCAAGAGTTTCGGTATGCTGCAGGAATCCGTGCCGGTTATACAGGCGGAATAGATTTCAGGGCATATGCTGACGAAATAAATTCCTACCGCGTTTTACTCGGATGGCGTGAACGCGGAACACAATTACATATCTTAAAAGAGTTTCACAGACCCGATCTGTTTACTTTTACCGACCGGCTAAATTTTGTATTTGGTTTTGGAATTCATGCAGGATACGAAAGATGGGACCAGAAATATTATCATTATCATTCCAGTTATTATGTTACCCGCACAGGTTTTATTGCCGGGCTTGATGGTTTGGCAAGTTTGGAATATATGTTTGTTTCAGTACCAATTTCTATAGGGATTGATGTTAAGCCATATATCGACTTTTTCGGGAAAGATATTTTTCAATTGCAACCTTTTGATTTTGCTTTTACGGCAAAATATCACTTTTAAATCAGACAATTAATTAATCATTTTATATATAAGTCATGAAAAAAACAGTATTATTTGTTATTCTAATTTTATCAGTTTCACTGATTTATGCACAGGATTCTTACCAAAGCGATGAAGTAAGAACCGTTTTTTCAAGGAACAAATCAAACGGAGGTTATGGTGCCTTTACTATGGCATACTCAAATATCGGCGGTTACGATGCCTTTGTGAGCGGAGGGCGGGGAGCATTTATTTTCGATCATATTTTGGCCATTGGTGCCGGAGGTTATGGATTTGTAAATAACCTTAGCTATAATCATTACCACAGTACACCCGAAAACCGCATGTCGTTGGCCGGAGGTTATGGTGGTTTGTTAATAGAACCAATTGTAGCCGGGAAATCACCGGTACATGTCTCATTTCCAATTTTAATTGGTGGAGGTGGTGTAACGCTTGTCGATATGTATGGCTGGGATTACTGGGGCGATCCACGTCATGGATACGAATATGCCTATGATGCCTTTTTTGTTTTCGAACCGGCAGTTGAGCTTGAGTTTAACCTTGCCAGATGGTTCAGGTTAGCAGCAGCAGTAAGTTATCGTTATACATCCGATATCAATTTATATCGTCCTGATTCAGAATTGACAAATCAATATGGGAAGGATGCTTTGCGTGGATTTAACTACGGACTGACATTTAAATTTGGTAAGTTTTAAACAAAATATTTGATAAAAAAACGGGAATCTTATTCGCAATGAAACAGATTCCCGTTTTTATTTACTAATAATTGACGATTATTTGTATAAATCAATATAATCCTGGTTGTTTAAATAATCAAAACTTTTCTGAACACTAACCAGGGGTTCAAAATTGTAACGTTCAACTTCTACAATTCCATATTCCGCACCTGCTTTTTCACGTTGAGCAAATACTGAAGCAAAATCCATTTTACCGCTTGCGCCCAGTTCTGCTTCGTCTTTAATATGAAATAGTTCAAAACGGCCGGGATATTTTTCGAAATAATCCAATGCATTTTTTCCACCATGATCAATCCAGTATAGGTCTAACTGGAACATCACTTTTGCAGGATCGGTCAATTCAAGCATCCAGTCGTAAACCGGTTTACCTTCAAACTCAGTAGTGTATTCTCTGTCGTGGTTATGGTATCCAAAACGGATTCCGGCAGCATTACATTTTTCACCAACAGCATTAAAATATTCGCAATATAGTTTTAATCCTTCAAGGCTTTCGTAACCAGTTCCGCCCATAAAAGGTTGAACAATCCATTTCACGCCTGCAGCTTTGTGTGCTGCTATACAAACATCCCACCAGGCCATAAGTTCGTCCCATTTTTCTTTCGACTGAATAGCCTGTCCGGTATGTGCACCTAAAAAATCCAAACCATTGCTTTCGCAAAGATTCTTAAATTCTACAGGATCCATCCCGTAAATTTTTCCATCTCCATAACCGGCTGTTTCAACAAATCCGTAACCCATTTCTCCAACGGCAGCCAGAACAGAAGGAACATCTTTTCTGATTGTATCTTTTACCGACCACAATTGAAGTCCGATGTATTTTTCAGCAACCGCACTCTTTTCTTCCGTTGCAGCTTTTTTAGGTGCAGAGTTGCAAGCAACAAATCCTAACAGCATAAACGCTGATAAGCCAGCAACAACTAATTTTTTAAGATTGATTTTTTTCATTCGTTTATAATTTTAAATTTTGGTTTTAAGATTCAATTTTTGTTTTCCAGTCCAAAAATATTCATTCAAATCTGTTTATGAAATAATTTATGTACTTTTTGTTTCATAAACACTGGTTCTTAATGCTTAATATTTAATTTTGCAGCCTCAATTTTCACAGATGAAACGAGCATGAATTTTAACTTGTCAAATTCACAAAAGGGCATGTTTAAATTCATCGCGAGTTACATAAGTTACAGATAATTACACACAATTTAAACTTATGAAAAACAAAGAATTCATAGCATTTGCCTCAGCCCTGGGTGCAGCTTTTTTTTGGAGCTTTTCGTTTATATGGTTTAAAATTGCCTATCTGGGCTATAATCCGGTTACAGTAGTAATTTTCCGTTTGGTTATCTCAGTGGTGCTGATTATGCTTATTGCTTCCTTATTAAAAAGGTTACAAAGGCCTTCGAAAAAAGATTTGGGCCTGTTTGCACTCATGGCATTTTTTGAACCTTTTATTTATTTTCTGGGCGAAAGTTATGGTTTAAAATATGTTTCATCCACTGTGGCAGCAGTTATTGTGGCTACAATTCCGCTTTTTTCTCCAATATTTGCCTGGTACTTTTTTAAAGAGAAAGTAAAAACCATGAACGTGGTAGGACTTGTATTTTCATTTATTGGTGTGGGTTTGGTGGTATTAAACGGTTCTTTACGATTTGATGCTTCACCTCTTGGTGTGGGTTTGGAATTTATCGCGGTGCTGGCAGCTATATCATATTCAGTAATTTTAAGGAAACTGGTTTTTAAATACAATACCATGTCGATAATTGCCTGGCAAAATTTAATTGGTATTATATATTTTCTTCCGGTTTGGCTGATTCTGGATTTTAAGGATTTTGTCAACCGTCCGTTTCATCCCGAGGCCTTCCGTGCAATAGTATTACTGGCAATATTTTCATCGACACTGGCCTTTGTGTTTTTTACCCAAAGTATTCGAAAAATAGGAATTACCCGTTCCAATTCGTTTATCAATTTAATCCCTGTATTTGTTGCTGTCTTATCTTTTTTTATTTTGAATGAAGAAATTAATGCGCAAAAAATTTCAGGGATTTTGGTCGTGGTACTGGGTCTATTTATGGCACAAATTAAACCCAGGAAAAGAAGTAAAAAACAAAAGGGATTTGAAGTACACAATGCCTGAATAGTTTTGTCTCGGATGATATTTGTTAACGATTTACCCCCTGTTTCCGTCAGGCTCCGTTAGTTAACGGACCACTGACTCCAACTGTCCCCCTGAATTCAGGGGGACAGTGGAGGCCGCAACGGGGGGTAATGCAAAATATATGACGAGCAAGAGGAAAATTTGAGAAATTAAAATGGAAAAAGTAAACTATAAATCACCTGAAGAGCTTAAACTGCTTACCGATAAAAACAGGCAGGAAACCAATGCTTTGGTTAAAAGGCTCAAAAAGAAAAAGCCCAAAAACCTCGATGATATGGTTCATGAATTACACGAAGAAGCTTTTTCGGAATTTGATTGTCTCGACTGCGCCAATTGTTGTAAAACGATTGGGCCGCGATTAATCGATAAAGATATTGAGCGCCTGGCCAAACATTTGAAAATGAAAGTTTCCGATTTTATGGAGCAATACATTTTAACCGATGAAGATGGCGACTATATTTTTAACACACACCCATGCCCTTTTTTATTGCCCGATAATTATTGTATGGTTTATGAAAGTCGTCCACGGGCATGCAGAGAATACCCGCATACCGATAGAAAACGTTTTTACCAGATACTTCCCCTTTCTTTTAAAAACTGCGAAACCTGCCCGGTGGTTTATGATATTTTTGAGGAATTGAAAAAGAGGGATTGGTAACTTCAGTTAGTCTTATAAAAGTATTTTAAATCTTTCAATACTCCCCAACTTGATGTCACAATTTTTGATTTCAAGATTTCAAATTCTTTTGGGATAATTTGAACATAAGTATTTTAGTAATCAGAAAATTTACATGGGGCTAATACTAACCGGTCCCATTAATCCCGCATCCCGAATCTCCCATTCCGAGGCATCAAATGTCTGATAATCGATATTTACAAAATTAATGTCGTAAAACCTTCGCCATTCTACTTCCCGTTGGTCCAAATCGCGGATTCGGTTGGCGGCAATGTTGGTTACTTCTATCTGCAGTAAATTGGAGCCTTTTTGCAGGTTATCAACAAATACCTTAAACGATAGGCCTAATAAAGTGCCATAATCTTTTCCGTTTACATAAACACGGGCACAATCGAGTACCTTGCCTAAATCGATAAAACCGGCTGAAGCTCCGTCCCAGTTAAAATTAAGCGAATAGCGTGCCGTGCCTGCAAAACTTTTTGTTTCCGGATCATCCACATTGGTCCACGATTGAAGTTTTTCCATTTCAAAATTTCCGGGGTAAACCGGACCACCTTCCACAAACTCTACTTTCCATGTTTCATTAATAGAAATAGTTTGTTTTTCTTCATAATAAAGATGAGGTTTTGCATTTGCTTTTTTCCCGGAAGCCCTGATAAATAGTATTTCTTCAGGATGCAACTGGATTCTGATTTTGTTTCCCTGCTTTCCCGCAAGCGAAATATCACCGGTCATAGGATTCATAAAAACACAGGATTTATCGTCCGCATTTAAAGTAATCCATTCATCTTTCATTTTTTGACTCATATTGAATACCAGATAACAGTCATCACCCTTCCAGTTCATTTTCAAAAAATGAAATCCTTTTTCCGATAAATCTGATTCACCGTAAACTCCTTTTTGTTTGAGTATTTTTAATGTTTCACCTCCATTGTCAGAATTAATATCCTTTTTCAGGTTGGAAAGAATTTGTTTTCTTTTTTCAAGTTCAAACATTCCGGGAACACTTTCGGGAAGGTTTTGGTCAAAAATAACCAAGGCATTTTCCTCTGTAATTCCAACCAGTTTTTCCATGGTTTCAACCGGAATATAACCGGTTTGAGGAATAACAATCGCTTTGTAAACTGAATTGCCTTCTGTTACAATTTTTCCATTTTCCAGTTTGATATTTTGGATTTGTTTATCAGAAACATAATCAAAAGTGTAACCTGCTGCCATTAATTTTTCTGAGAGTTCAGAAATCGGATGCGAAGTAAACCAGCCGGCGTCTTTATTTACCCCAAGATGATTAAATATTTTTCCTTCACTGGCTGTCACATCAAAATAAGGCCAGTAAATTAATAAATCGGCTTGGGGTGTTGCTTCCTGTAAAACGGACTGGGTTCGTTCGATATACTTAAACAAGGCTGGCATTTCCCTCCAAATCGGATTTCGGTTGTTTAACTGGGTAGAGGCATAAAACAGCCAGCCTGGCCATTGGGCATCAGCCGGAGAATAGCAGGTGCCATGAAAAAATATGTGGTTTACACCGGCCAGGAAAAAACGGTTGGTGGCTTTTACAAGTTCTGTTGGAGTTACAGTCCAGTGCTCATCGAGCCAGGTATAACTTTCTGATGAAACCAGTTTTTGCCCCTTAACATGTGCTGCCGAAGAAGCAAATTTGTTGACAAAAATATCAGGTGATCCCTGGTTTAGACGCTGAAAAATTTCAGTTTCCGGAATATCGCAGGCAGCATACAAATCGAGAATATTTCCGGGTGAACCGTGCGCCTGGTTGCGATTCAGACTTTGATGCCCGTTTGCCCATTCTGTCATTGGTTGAATAAACGATTCAAGAACCAAATCAGATAAAGTCTGACGGTAATCTGATTTAACGCGGGCAATAAGTTCTGCATCTCTGCATTCAGAATCAAGGGCATGAAGATATTTTTCCAGTTTATAACCACGCCGGGTTTCAAACTGGCTTAAAAAATCAGTGGTAAAATCTCCGGTATATTCAAACGAATCGTGGAAAAAACAACGAATTTTTCCGTTTTCGATCCCCAGTCTTTTCCAAAATTCTTTCAAATACCAAATGGTAATATCCTCGTTAAAAGTATCGATGGCCCAACCTTCACCTCCATTCGCCGGACGTTTTACTTTATCCCTGCTTTTAATCCGTAAAGCCACAAATATCGTCCCGTTGGTTTTGGCTAAAAAAGGCTTGTCAATTTCTAAAACTTCAGCTAATCCATTCTCCGGTAGAAATGTTGCACATGCTGCATCCTGATAATCTTTTAAAATGTTGATTTTATCTCCTGATTTCAGTTTTCTTTTTTCGATTTTGATGTTCCACAAACCCTTTTCGCGCGGAACAAAAGGACCGCCGTTGCGCCATCCACTTCCGGCAGGTAAATCAACTCCCAGTCCTAAACGACTGGCTTCTTCAGCGGTGTAATTGATAATTGTGTTAAACTGCGGTGACAAAAATTCTATAGTACGATCTTCTTCTCCTTTTACTCCATAAATAGGGGTGATTTCAACACCTCCAATACCCATTTGAGCAAACTCTGTCAACTCACGTGATAAATTTTCCTTATCAACTCCATTGTTCATCCACCACCACCGGGTCCATGGTTTAGATGTTTGGGTGGCTTCAGGCCAATTGGTTTCAACATGAGAACAGGAAATCCCCAAAAGCAAAAGAAGTAAAAAGTACCAACTCAATTTCATATAAAGCCTAAATTTTTTGTTCGTATTAGTATTTATCTAAACAGTATTAATAGTTCAAGAATTTTATTCCCTTCAACAAATTTCTCTTTATTGTTTTCTGATTAATCCATGGATTCCGGTTTAAACAATTCAAAATCTGTCATTAAACCATAATCGAGCAAATCGTATTCTTCACCCGGAGGCTGAACCTCTGGAGCAAATTTAAAACTCCAGGGTGTTACTATGCCTCTGCGGCTTACATTGTGGTGTGGCCCTAAAATATTCTTGTTGCTTCCGTTAACCACAACTTCAATTTTATGTGTTCCATTGGTTAAAAATGTTGTAAATTCATTGGGTTCGGTCTGAATTATTCCGGCGTGTTTCCCATCAATATTAACTTCTGCAACAGTTCCTTTCCAATCGGGTAATTTGATGATGTAATTGGATTCAGATTCAACAGTAATATCTTTTGAATACGAAACCGTGTGTCCATAGAAAGGCATTCCCTGTTCTTTCCACGGACCAAAATCCAATTTGTTATTTTTTGTTATTTTCCATCCTTTTTCCACAGACTTAAGACTGAAATTGCCAAGAATATAAATGGGCTCCAGTTCACAAAAAACAGAAAACGGAGAAGCATTTATTTCAACTTCATTTCTTCCTGTTTGTAAATAATCTCCAATTTCAAACACATGAAAATCGGGATCAAGCCAGCGTCTCCATTCGTGAGGATTTACAATTTTACCGTTTATTTTTACCGTATAAAGTTGTGCCCTTTCCACCACCATTTGTATACTGTCGGTCTGAAATTCTTTGTCAATATAAAATGGGTAAACTACTTTAAAACCTGTACCGGGCCCAAAATTGTCGGCATCTACAAGTTCGGTTTTAAACTGACTTGAAGATACCCATGGATTATCAGGATAACCATGTTTTTGCCAGATATGATTTGCTGCTGAATAATAATACATAGGTTCCTTCCTGAATTTTCCCATGGTAAGTTCCACATAATCCAGCGTTAATACATTGGATTCAGGTATTTTGATTTTAGAAACATCAGCTTTTATCGATTCACGTTTTGTCGTTTTTTCTGTTTTGCTTTCCCCCTTATCATCGGAAATATAAAATAACTGACTACCCGCAGGATGAAGTGTAACTTTAAGTTCAACCATTCCTCCTTTGTTTTTAAAACTTGCAAGCTTAGCTTCTCCTGCAAATAAATCCAGATTAATTGCTGATTTGCCTTTTAATCTTACTGTAAACTCCGAAGTCTCGTTTTTATCGAAATTGGTTAAAAATAGAAGTTGACCATTTTCAAATTCACGACGGTGGTGAAAAATATTTCCTTTAATATGCTCCGGATTTTCAAATTCAATGTTTTTGTTTTTTGCCAATTCTGAAAAGACTTTTTCACTTGAGAGGTCAAGAATGTACCAGTTATTATTTTTTTGTAAATCATCATATGACTGTTTGTTTCCATCAACAAATTGCATTTCATTGTTGATTTGTAATACCTTTCCACCTTTGGAAACAAATTCATTTAAAAGATTATAGGTCGTTTTATCCAGATTTTCTGTGCCGGGTGGGAGTATAACAAGATCGTACGCCGCTTTATTGATAATAAATTTCTTTCCTTCTATTTTTCCATGATTTTTAATAATATTTTCGCATCCCAAATCATATTCAACCTGGTATTTTTCAAGATTCACTAAAAATGGTTCAAATTGATTTTTGACTTTATACATCTCAGGATTTTCCCTGTCAACCGGATTGTAATACATCCAGGCCGTTGTTGTCGGTTCAATTACCAATATTTTATTTCGTTGAAAACCTGAAGAAAGTGCCAGAGAGAGGCGTGCAAAATAGTCGGTGTGATAACGAAAAACACCCCAGTAAGGAGAATGCGTTCCAAAGGATTGAGGAAAATCATGTTTGCGATCGCCTGCCAAAGAAATATAAGAAAGGTGCTGATTCATAAAATTTACACCTAGTACATATTCCCAGTCTCCCAGTCGTTTCATGTCTTCAAAAGTAAGTTCCCAGCCGGCAGCACCATAAGTTTCGCTCAATGTTCTGTGTCTTTCAAACTGGTTGGCCACCGACGAAAGTTCTTTTACATTTCGAATGTTTCCAAATTGATCCGGCCTTTCATTTTCCGCATTAAAAAGCATGTCTATTCCGGGCTGCTGGTGCCAGGCATACATGGCCATATTATCGGGGCCTTCCTTCGGGCTTGGCCATCCATGTTCCCAGTAATGTCCGGTCCACAAAAGATTTTTTTCTTCTGTGTAAGCATACCAGGGTTTGGCCCAGCGATCGATAAAAAGTTGCAAAATAGTTGACTGAAAGTTATGACGAATTTTTTTGTAATCACCGGTTTCTTCAATCAAAGACATGATATGGGGCTGCAGTTTATACCCCCAGTGTTTTTCAAACTGTTCGTATAAATCGGGAGTGTATCTGATGGGGCCTGCCCTTCGGGTATTAGTATTGGGTTCATCTGTAAATACACCCGGGACTCTTTTACCAAATTCATGACCTATTGATTTTTCATAACCGGGCATTGTAATTTCTATAAATTTTTCAGTTACCCCCGGTTTTAACAAATCGATATAAGAGTAACCACCAAACCATTTCGAGCTTTCATAATCGTTTAAATCAAGTAAGCAGTACTCTCCTGTTTTCCCTTTCTCTTTTTCAAAATCTGAAGTGATATCAATCCATGAATCCTTTTCTTTTTTAAAAATATGAATAACCCTTTCTAAATTTTCCGGAATGATTAGTTTATCAACAAAGTGTGCTTGTAAAGCCACTCCTTCACTATTTGATTCAGGCATTTGAGCCGGAACATGTCCACCTGCAAATCCGCTGGGGAACGAGTTTTCGTCGTAAATCCAAAGGTTTAGGTCAAGTTCTTCTGCCTTTTTTAAAGCGTATTCAACCAGATTAAACCACTCTTCACTCAAATATTCAGTTATCATTCCGTAACGAGGATGCAGGAATACTCCTCCAAATCCTTTTTCTCTATATTCAGTAAGTGTACGGTCGATATCTTCTTTTGAAACATCGTTATTCCAGACCCAAAAAGGAGCTGTTCTGTAATCTGCAGGAGGATTATTGAAATTTTCTATAAGCTGCTCATAATACTCAATTCGTACACCCGGTTGTACTTTCGGTATCTCAGTTTCTTTTTTACATGAAAATAAAGTAAGAATAATAAGGATTTGAATAAGGTTCTTCATCTTTTTTAAATTGGTCGTTGGATTTCAAAAATAGTGAATTGAAACGGGAATAAATAGTTTATGGCATTATGGATTTTAGTTTTATATGATATTCCCTTCAATTCACTATTGATACTTTTGAAGAAATAGAAAACTATGTTAATTTTAAATAGTTAAATCCTTTAAATTGAACATTATGGGTTATATGGGATTTGGAATGCAACGCTGGATTACCACTTATAAACCAAAGCCATGGTTTGGAAGAAGAAAAAGGCCGGGCTCCGAATTCTCCGCTGAATTTTCTGATCGGGAGTTTACAGAAACATTTCACCTGGAGAAAAACAGTCTTGAAAATCTCAGAAAGAAAAAACCTACAAAAAAATACCTGAATACGCTTCGCTCAAGGATGAAGAAAGAAGACCGAAAGAAGATGATTTTAGCTTCGATAATTATTTTTCTGATTGTTTTGCTTTTTGTTGTAGCCATAATATATATTGAAAATAAATTTGATTTGTTTTAATACTTTCTGCTTATAATATTTAAATATCTTTGGCGTTTTAGTGAAAATGGTTTTGTTCGAATGAAGCAGAAATATTACCTCTTACTTTTTTTTAGTTTAACAATGTTTGCCGCAAAAGCACAGATTGGTGGTGAGTTTACCTATCAGTTTCTGGAGTTGACCAACTCTGCACGAATTGCAGCCCTGGGAGGCAGTCAAAGTGCATTATCGGACAGCACAGATTTAAATTTACCCTATCATAATCCGGCATCACTTCATCAATCGATGGAGAAAAGAGTTTTGGTAAACTATGTAAATTACCTTTCTGATATCAATTATGGCTATGCTTCTTATGCAAAATCTTTTGATAATATTGGGAATTTTGCCCTGGGCATGCACTATATCAATTATGGTGAATTTAAAGAAGCAACAGAGGAAGGCAACCTGACAGGAAACAATTTTAAAGCTGCTGAATATTCATTTCATATTATTTATTCAAACAGTTATAAAAGATTGAAATACGGAGCAACACTAAAACCCATTCTTTCCTCTTTTGAGAGTTACCAGTCCTTTGGTATTGCAGCCGACCTGGGTGTTAGTTTTGCCAGTAAGGATAAATATACAAATGTTTCGCTGGTTGGACGAAATATAGGTTCGCAGATTACAACCTACTATAACAGTGGGGAGTACGAACAAATTCCATTTAATCTGCAAGCCGGGATAACACGCAGGTTAAAACATGCACCCATAAATCTTGCTTTAAACATGCAGTATTTAAATCGTTGGGATTTGGGTAATCCTGAGCCCGGTGAAAATGATGACGAAAATGAATTTTATCCAAAAGAAGAAAGTTTTGGAAAACAAATCATGCGTCATATGGTTTTGGGTGTCGAAATTTTGCCCTCGGAAAATTTTATACTCAGAGTGGGTTACAATTATCAACGCAGGCAGGAACTCAAATTTAATGACAGAGCAGGGCTGGTTGGAATATCAGGAGGCTTTGGAGTAAAAATCAAACGATTTCATTTGGATTATGCCATTTCTCAATATCATCTTGCAGGAACATCAAACCTGTTTTCTCTAACAATTAACCTGAACAATACTTTCTGATTTTTGCTTTAGGAAAAAGACGAAAGTGTCTGATTTGAAAAATCCTTTATCTTTGTTACGGTTTAATTCAATTTGAATATCGATTTGAGTATTGAAAGCATTATAACATTGAATTCAACTCAAATCAAAAGAATACTAATGACAGCTAAAAAAATAATTGTAGCCATCGACGGACATTCATCGTGCGGGAAAAGTACGATGGCAAAATCTTTAGCCCAGGAATTGGGATATGTATATATCGACAGTGGTGCGATGTATCGGGTAGTAACATTGTATGCCTTAAGAAAAGGGCTTATCAATAATGGCAAACCCGATGTTGAGAAAGTGATAGGAGAATTGGGAAACATAAGAATTACTTTCCAGTGGGATGAAAAAACAGGAAGAAATACAACTTTTTTGAATAAGGAAAATGTAGAAGACGAAATTCGTCAACTGGAGGTTTCACAAAATGTTAGCCCTATTAGTACCATAGCCGAAGTGCGACATGAAATGGTTCGTCAGCAACGCGAAAATGGTAAAAATAAGGGAATTGTTATGGATGGGCGCGATATCGGGACAGTGGTTTTTCCTGATGCTGAATTAAAAATATTTATGACGGCATCACCTGAAATCAGGGCGCAAAGGCGTTATGACGAGTTAAAAGAAAAGGGCCTCGACGTTGATTTTAAGGAGATCTTAAAAAACGTTGAGGGACGGGATAAAATTGATTCGACAAGAGCAGTTAGTCCTTTGAAAAAGGCAAAAGATGCACTTGTGCTGGATAACAGCCATTTAACACGGGAGGAACAGTTAAACTGGACATTAGAAAAAGTTAAAGAAAGAACGGAACAATTATGATAGTGGAGATTGATAAAAGGTCGGGATTTTGTTTTGGGGTGATTAACGCTATTCGTGCGGCTGAAAGTGAATTAAAAGATGCTGATTATTTATATTGTTTGGGTGATATTGTTCACAACGGAAAAGAAGTGGAACGCCTTGAAAAAATGGGATTAAAATCCATATCAAAAGACGAGTATTTTACTTTAAAAGATTGTAAGGTGCTAATTCGTGCACATGGCGAACCCCCTGAAACTTATGAATACGCAGAAAAAAATAATATTGAGTTGATTGATGCCACCTGTCCGGTGGTGCTAACCTTGCAGGAAAAAGTTAAACGTTCATACGAATCTAAAGTCGATCATCAGGGGCAGGTAGTAATTTTTGGGAAAAAAGGACATGCTGAAATAGAAGGATTAAACGGACAAACCGATCATAATGCCATAATTATTGAAAGTATGGCAGATGTGGATAAAGTAGACACATCGCGTCCCGTATCGCTTTATTCGCAAACCACAAAACGGATTGAAGATTTTAACGGAATTGCTGGATTGATAAAAAACAAAATGCAACCCGAAGTTCCCATCGAAATAAAAGATACCATTTGCCGACAGGTTTCTAACCGGGTACCAAACCTTAAAAAGTTTGCAAAAGAGTATGAATTAATTCTTTTTGTTGCAGGGAAAAAAAGTTCAAACGGACAATATTTATTTAGTATCTGTAAAGAGGAAAATCCAAATTCCTTTATTATTTCCGAAACAGGAGAAATCGACAAAAGCTGGTTCGAAGGCATAAGTTCTGTTGGAATAAGTGGTGCGACTTCTACTCCAAACTGGCTGATGGAAGAGGTGGCAACCTGGATAAAAACTTCATTTGAATAAATACATAAACTACTTAAAAAGTCCGGGCTCAAATTGTTTTATTTGAACTACTTTTACAACAATATTTAATCATTTTCGATGCCGGAACTTTTTGCACAGGTCATTTTACCGCTTTCGCTTCACGATTCTTTTACCTATCGTGTTCCCCTTGAGATGCATTCCGAAATCAAACCCGGGCAAAGGGTAATTGTACAATTTGGTGCTAAAAAATTGTATGCTGCCCTCGTGGTGTCTTTAAGCAAAATCAAACCGGAAAATATAGAAGTTAAAGAGGTTCAACAAATACTGGATGAAGAGCCGGTTGTATATGAAAAGAATTTCGTGTTATGGAACTGGATTGCCAAATATTACTGTTGTACTTTGGGTGATGTTTTCAGGGCGGCACTACCAACCGGATTAAAACTGGAAAGTAAATCGAAGGTTTTCCCTACCGGAATCGATGATGAAAAAATCCTTTCTGAAAAAGAATATGCCATTTTAAATCAAATTGAAAAAGAGGCAACATTTTTGGACCAACTTCAAAAAGAATTGGGACGACATTTTTCTTACACAGCTCTAAAATCTTTATTAGCCCGGAATTTAATTTATGTTGAAGAAAAAGTGGGGGCCAAATACAAACCGAAAACCGAAACTTTGGTTCGCCTTCATCCTTCAATTCAATCAGAAGAAATTCTTAACAGAAGAATAGAGGAAATCAAAAGAGCAAAAAAGCAGGTGGCTTTGTTATTTCATTTTTGTCAAATTACTAATGCTTTTGAAAAAGAATCAAAACTAAATATCAAAAAGAAAGAACTTTTTGAGGGGACCAATTTCAGCTCAACGCTTTTGAAAGAGTTAGGTAAAAAAAATATCCTCATTCAGTTTGAAAAACGGGTTTCAAGAATTGAACAGGAAGCGATCACCCAGGTGGATATTAACCTGTTGAATGAGTACCAGGAGGAAGCTTTAAAACAGATTAAAACAGCATTCGAAAGCAAACAGGTAACTTTGATTCACGGTATTACTGCCAGCGGCAAAACCGAAATCTACATACATTTAATCGATGAAATAATTAAAACCGGGAAACAGGCACTTTATCTGGTTCCTGAAATTGCGTTGACCACGCAAATTGTTAAACGCCTGAAAAATGTTTTTGGTGAAAAAGTCGGGATATATCATTCTAAACTAAACAGCCAGGAAAGGGTTGAAATCTGGGAGAAAGTGCTACAGTTTAAAAACAATCCTGAAAAAGCTTACCAGGTTGTGTTAGGTGCAAGGTCTGCTGTGTTTTTACCTTTTTCTGAATTGGGAGTTATAATTGTAGATGAGGAACACGAAAACTCATTTAAACAATTCGATCCTGCACCGCGGTACAATGCCCGTGATATGGCTGTTGTGCTTGGCTTTCAGTATAATGCAAAAGTTTTGCTTGGCTCTGCAACGCCTTCTTTCGAGAGCTACTTCAATGCAATAAAAGGAAAATACGCTCTGGTAAACTTATTCAAAAGGCACAGTCAGATGGAGTTGCCTGAAGTTGTAATTGCCGATGTTAAAAGAGCCTACAAAAAGAAACAAATGCGCTCGCTACTTACACCTGAATTGTATAAAGAAATTGAAAGAGCACTTGAAAATAACGAGCAGGTAATTCTTTTTCAAAACAGGCGGGGATATTCTCCTTTTGTTGAATGTTTTACTTGCGGATGGATTCCTACCTGCAAAAATTGCGATGTGAGCTTAACCTATCATAAGTTTAAAAGAAGATTAAGTTGCCATTATTGTGGTTTTAGTCAGGCCTTGCACGATACCTGCGATAATTGTGGGTCACCTGAAGTAAAAACCCGCGGTTTTGGCACTGAAAAAATTGAAGATGAAATCAAATCGATTTTTAGAAATGCTCGAATTGCCCGTATGGATTTAGATACCACGCAAAACAAACATGCTTTCGAAAAAATTGTAAACAATCTCGAAAATCGCAAAACGGATATTCTGATTGGAACACAAATGGTAACGAAAGGGCTCGATTTTGAGCATGTTAGCGTAGTGGGTATTCTTAATGCAGACAATTTGATCAATTTCCCTGATTTCAGAGCACACGAACGGGCATATCAATTGATTTCACAGGTAAGCGGGAGAGCAGGGCGTAAACATAAACGTGGCAAAGTAATCATCCAAACTTCACAACCCGACCATTACATTATCAATTATTTGATTCATCAGAATTATAATGAATTTATAAAAGTTCAACTCGAAGAAAGAGGACTATTTAAATATCCCCCAATATTCAGATTGATAAAAATTTCAGTAAAACATAAAAACAGTTCAACCGTAAATCGTGCAGCTGCAATGCTGGCGGGGGAAATAAGAAAAAATAAATCGCTTTTGGTTTTGGGCCCCGAGTTTCCGTTGATTGCAAGAATTCAGCTTTGGTATCAAAAAGAAATCTGGGTAAAAACTGACAGGAAAATCAATTTCGATGGTGTAAAAACATTTATCAAAGAAGCGGTACAGTACACAAAACAGTTGCCTCACAACAGCAATTGTATTATCAATATAGATGTTGACCCTGCATAAGCTGATAATAATTTTTCATCGAGTCTGTGACTTATGCATGTTTTTTCTACCATTTATTTTATAGTTTTGTGGCATTAATCCGGAAATATGGACTTTACTGAAATTAACCAGATTTTTGAGCGGTTTAAACAAATGCATGTAATTGTAATCGGCGATGCCATGGTTGACAGTTACTTGTGGGGTAAGGTTGATCGTGTTTCACCGGAAGCACCAGTTCCTATTGTTTCTGTATTAAAACACGAAAATCGCCTTGGCGGTGCCGGAAATGTTTCGTTAAATATTAAAGCACTGGGAGCAACTCCTTATCTTTTTTCGATTATTGGCAAAGACGATAAAGGCAGAAAATTCAAACGATTATTGCAAAAGGAGAAGTTGCCCAACGAAGGAATTTTTGAAGACCCTGAAAGATTAACAACGGTAAAAAGCAGGATTATAAGCAAGGGGCAGCATATTGCCAGGGTAGATGAAGAATCCGCCGAATACATCAATACTGAGATGGAAAACACCATCGTCTCAGGTGTTGAAAATCTTTTAAACAGAAGAAAGATTGATGTAATTGTTTTTGTCGATTATGATAAAGGGGTGATTACACCGACACTGTTTGATAAAATCAGTAAGATGGCAATTGCCAAAGGTATTCCCACAGCTGTGGATCCCAAAAAACGCAACTTTGAGCATTTTAAAAATGTTACCTTATTCAAACCAAATTTTAAAGAATTTGTGGACGGCATTGGTATGCAGGTTGATAAAGGTGATTTTAATACCATAAAAAAAGTTGCCAAAACTTTAAAACAAAACCAAAATTACAAACTTATATTTATTACGCTTTCTGAATTGGGTGTATTGATTAGCAACGGTGTTGAAGAGCAACATTATCCGGCAATTATTCGTGATATTGCTGATGTTTCGGGTGCAGGTGATACTGTCGTAGCTGTAGCAAGCCTGGCAATGGCTGCCAAATTAAGTCAGAAAATTATGGCATTTATCTCGAACCTCGCGGGTGGCCTGGTTTGCGAAAAAGTTGGCGTTGTTCCTATTAACAAGGAACAATTGATGAGGGAAATGTATTTGCAAAATATTTAATTATAATTCGCCTGATTAACAGCTGTTTAAAAGTTTTTAGGCAGTCGGATTAAAAATTTAATATTAGGGTTATCCGATTTTGTTAACTTTGAACCCGTTCAGAAAAAATTAAGATAATTTAGATGGGAAAGATAATTTCGTTAGCAAACCAAAAGGGTGGCGTAGGCAAAACAACAACAACCATTAATCTTGCAGCCAGCCTTGCCGTTTTGGAGCAAAAAGTTTTAATCATTGATGCAGATCCGCAGGCTAATGCTACCTCGGGTTTGGGATTCGATTTAAAAAATATTCAGTCGAGTATTTACGAATGTATTGTAGATGAGATAGATGCGGAAAAAGTAATCTTGAAAACACCAATTGAAAATCTGGACATTATCCCGTCTCATATCGATTTGGTGGGAGCCGAGATCGAAATGCTGAATCTACCCAACCGGGAAAAGGTGTTAAAAAATTCGATTGAACACCTGAAAGACAGTTACGATTTTATTTTTATCGACTGTTCACCATCCTTGGGTTTAATTACCTTAAATGCATTAACAGCATCTGACTCAATAATTATTCCGGTACAATGTGAATATTTTGCACTTGAAGGTCTGGGTAAACTTTTAAATACAATTAAAATTATTCAGAGTCGTTTAAATAAAAAACTGGAGATTGAAGGATTTCTTCTTACGATGTTTGATGGAAGGCTAAATTTATCGAACCAGGTTTATGAAGAAGTAAAGCGCCATTTCCAGGAAATGGTTTTTGAAACTGTGATTCAGCGAAACGTAAAGCTTGGGGAAGCACCAAGTTATGGAAAACCTGTAATTTTGTACGATGCAAGTTCAAAAGGAGCAATCAACCATATGAATCTGGCACGCGAAATTTTACAGCGAAATAAGATGACCCAACTGGGTAAGGAAAGTAATATTGTTATCAATTAATTTTTACAAAGGTGAAGAGAAACGTACTTGGAAGAGGACTTGGAGCACTAATGGATGATGCTGATAAATTACAGCCCGGTGCAGGAATTAACGAAATCGAATTATCGAAAATTGAAGCAAATCCATTTCAGCCAAGAACAAAATTTGATGAGGAATCACTTAAAGAATTATCTGCATCGATTAAAGAAATTGGGCTGATTCAACCAATTACTTTACGAAAGGTTGACGACGATAAGTACCAGATTATAGCGGGTGAGCGACGGTTTAGAGCTTCTCAAATGGCAGGACTTGAAACCATTCCGGCTTATGTGAGAAAGGCAAAAGACGATGGAATGCTCGAAATGGCACTGGTTGAAAATATTCAACGCGAAGACCTGGATGCCATAGAAATTGCACTTAGTTATCAAAGATTGCTTGAAGAATTAGAGTTTACCCAGGAAGAATTAAGTTCCAGAGTAGGTAAAAAAAGAAGTACAATAGCCAACTACCTGCGTTTATTAAAGCTACCGGCAGTTATTCAAAAAGGATTGATTGAAAAACAAATTTCAATGGGCCATGCCCGGGCAATTATTAACATTGAAGATTCAGATTCGCAAACACTGATTTACAACCAGATAATTAAAATGGGGTTATCAGTGCGCAGGGTAGAGGAGTTGGTTCGTAATCTTAATTCTGCTGATGCAAAAGTCAGTTCAGCAGATTCAAAACAAAAATTTCCAAAGGAATATAAAGATTTGAAAAAGCAACTCGATAAAATATTCAGGTCCAAAGTAGATTTTCTGATGAATAGCCGTGGGAAAGGGAAAATTGTAATTCCTTTTAAATCTGCGGCAGATTTGGAAAGAATAGTTAAAATAATTGAAAATCAGAAGTAATATGATTTTCTCACACTTATTATAATTGTAAAATTCTATTTTTGCGCAAAAATCATAAGTGTGCTTTCATTTCGGAATATAATATTAATAGCATTTGTTTTAGTTTCAGCTAACCTTTTTGGTCAGGATTTGCAAATTGATTCAACCAATGTTATTGAAGTGCCTGAAGATGCTGAATATGTTCATTCACCCAGGAAAGCAGTAATTTATTCTGCGGTGCTTCCCGGCCTTGGTCAGGTCTACAACAAAAAATGGTGGAAAGTGCCGATTATTTATGCAGGATTTGGTACCATCGGATATTTTATTGGATGGAATAATGGCTTTTATAGTACATACAAGCAGGCATACAGCGACTTAACTGACGGGGATGACAGCACCAACTCATACCTCGATCTGGATGCTGCAAAATATTACGACTTGGACAATCCTACTGATTATGAGAATTTTAAGTCGGGATTGACCAAGCAATCAGACTATTACAGAAGAAACCGCGATTTATTAATAATTAGTATTGTAGGATTTTATGGTTTAAATATAATTGATGCCAGTGTTGATGCGCATCTTTTTGATTTCGATATCAGTGAGGATCTTACGATGAACTGGCAGCCCGCGATGCAAAGTGTTAATAAACAATTGGTTTATGGAGCTAACTTTACTTTTAACTTTTAGAATTTTATGAAGATTTTAATATTGCCTTTTATTTTTTTGTTGTTTGTTTCAGTTTCAGTTCTTGCCCAGGACACGATACCAAATGAAGAAACTGTTACTGATACATTAGATCTCGTTGTTGCAGATTCAATAACTCTCACTGATACACTGGGAAACACTAAGCCGGTAATCGATGAAGATTTAAGTGAAATGTTTTCTGAAAAAATTGACAGTGCAAGCAATAACTGGTTTACAAAAAATGCTTTTCCCAATGATTCTCTTGAAGTTTCATTATTAGATATTTACCCAACAAATTTACCCGATTCGGTTTATATTCAGCGCCTTGAAGAAATTGAACAGGTAATAGATATGTCGTACAATAAAACGGTAAAAAGTTTTATAAAAATGTACACCGAAAAACGAAGAGATTTGGTTGAAAGGATGATCGGAATGTCAGACTACTATTTTCCGATGTTTGAAGAAGCGTTAGACAGGCATGAATTACCTCTTGAACTAAAATACCTTCCTATTGTTGAGTCGGCCTTAAATCCCAAAGCACGTTCACGGGTTGGGGCAATGGGATTGTGGCAATTTATGTATGGAACAGGAAAACAATTAAAACTTGAAATTACCAGTTTTGTTGATGAACGCAGGGATCCGATAAAGTCGACAGAGGCTGCAGCAGAATATTTAAAAACGCTTTACGACATGTACCACGACTGGCACCTGGCAATTGCAGCATACAATTGCGGCCCGGGAAATGTAAACCGTGCCATCCGACGCTCGGGGGGTAAAACAAATTACTGGGAAATTTATTATCGTTTGCCTCGCGAAACACGTGGTTATGTGCCACTTTTTATTGCAGCTTCGTATGTAATGAATTATTACGAAGAGCATAATATGACTCCCCAAATACCATCTATGCCAATTGATGTGGATACTTTGATGATAAATCAGTATTTACATTTCGACCAGGTGGCAACCATTTTAAATTTTGACAAGGAGCATTTGGAAGCATTAAATCCGATGTATCGGAGAGGCGTAATTCCCGCAACTGCAAAAAAATCTTATGCTTTGGTTTTACCTACCGATAAAGCTTTTGAGTTTATTGACAAAGACACAAGTGTTTTTGCATACGAAAGAGAAAAGTATTTCCCCAATAATACCCTTGTAAATCCTACCTACAGCAATTCAAGTTATTTTACTCCAAGTGATGTAAAAGGAAAAGCTAAAATTATTTACACCGTAAAATCAGGCGATACAGTAGGAGAGATTGCAGAAAAGTATAAGGTACGACGAAGTGATTTGGTTTACTGGAATAACATAAACCGAAATCTGATTAGGATTGGACAAAAACTGGCGATTTATGTTCCTGAAAAAGATAAAGATAAATATGCCAATACCAGTTCAGTAAAAACGAAACCAAAAACAAATACGCCCCCGGTTTTAAGTGGTTCCGATTCTGATTATGAATTGTACACAGTTAAAAGTGGTGATAATGTCTGGGATATAGCTAAAAAGTTTGAAGGCGTTTCTACCGATGATATTTTGGAACTCAATAAAATCTCAAATGAAAGAGGCTTGACTGTAGGGCAAAAACTGAGGATAAGGAAAAAGTCTTAGCAATTCTATTTTGTTTGAATTAGTCTCAAGGTGAACTCTTTAAAGCTTAACATCTTGTTATTCGACACCTTGTATTATTGCCCATTAGTATTTATCTCTGCGGCTTATATGGGTCTGGGGTCCCTAATTGAATTGGTGGTTCCTCAGCCAAAGTTTGTTGAAATGTTACAATCTTCTTAAACATCACAGGAAGTACCCATGTTGCTTCTTCTGCCATATTATACTCTTCCTTTGGATCAGTAATCAAATTATATACTCTTGGTACATTAAGAGGCCTTGGTTCACTATTCATATTTTCCAGTTCAACCAAATGCATTTTCCAATTCCTCCATTTGTAACCGTATATGTCATCATTATTATATACAATAAAGCCTTCTCTGTTTGATTTCTTCTGCTTGCCAGTCAAAAAATCAAGTTGGTTTACTCCATCAACGATACGGTCATTAGGTACATCATAACCCGCAATCTTTCCTAAAGTTGGAAGCAAATCAACCACATGAACAATTTCATTACTTACACTACCAGCAGGAATCTTCCCTGGCCAACGCATTAAACAAGGTGCTCTTAAAGAACCTTCCCATGCTGTAAAATAGTTGCCTTTCCAAGGTCCTGCTGTTCCATGCCAAGGATAGAAATATTCCGGTCCATTATCACTCATCCATATTACCACAGTATTGTCTTTAATATTTAATTCATCAATTGTATTTAGAATTTGTCCTGCTCTGAAATCTATTTCAGCAAGTACATCAGCATAATGTCCGTTTCCTGTTTTTCCATCAAAGTCAGGATGTGGCAGAGTTGGAAGATGCGGTTGGGTATATGGAATGAAAGCAAAGAATGGTTTATTACTCTCAGCACTTTGCTTCATAAATTCAATTGCACGTTCATTAAGTTCCGAATCAATGGTTCGTCTGCTTTTAACATTGTAGGGTTTTACATCTTTGGGGTATTCACCTTTTGTCGCTTCCACAATCATGGGCTGCGTACTTGCTTCTGATTCATATTGAAATTGTGAAGAATATTCAGATTCATCAGTTGTATTGGCCACACCATACCATTCATCAAATCCTTGGTCGGTTGGGAATCTCCCTTGTACATCTCCAATATGCCATTTCCCAAACATTCCAGTTGAATAACCAGCATCAGACATCAATTCTGCCATTGTTATTTCCCAGTTTACCATACCATACAACATTCCCCAAACAACTTTGGTTGTTCCCGAACGAATTGGACGTCTACCTGTCATAAACGCAGAGCGAGTTGGTGTACATTGAGGTTCTACATTAAAATTCTGGAGAAGTATTCCTTCCTCCGCAAGTTTATCTAATTGTGGCGTTGGAGCACCTCTTAGCTCCCCACCACCATAGCAACCTAATTCTCCCCAGCCAAGGTTATCAACCATCATTATTACAATATTGGGTTTTTCCTGAGCAAAAAGTGGTAATGTGAGAATAAAAGCGAATAGGCAGAGTAAATTTTTCATGACACTAAAATTTGGATACGAATATTATTTATTTCAATTTATCACTTTTTATGTGCACTTCAAAACTGTTTATGTCGCAATACAAGGTTTAGGTCAAATAGTTTTCAAGTCGAATTAAATATGATTTCAATATTATATAAGTTTGTAATAAAAACAGGGAGGAAAACTATCAATTTTCTCCCTGTTCTTATTATGAGAAATGTTCCTTCGGTAAGAAACAATTTTACAAAAACCTTAGACTATATTTTTGCAAACTAAATTTTGAAGTTTACCTAACCTCCAATAGTTCTCCCTAACTCATCATTGACAACTCGCTACTGTTCCATTGAATCGAGTTTTACCCACTTTTTTATATGACTGAAACAATGATAAAGCAGTGATCGTTAAATCTCATTGAAACAGATACACGTGTTGTGAATTTAGGTTTAAACACGTATATTTGTTGAAAGAAGAAAATGGGATGAATACTAAATTAACATTGACAATAGAAAAAGAGGTCATAAAGATTGCAAAAGAATATGCAAAGGAAAAAGGGCAAAGCCTTTCTGAAATGGTAGAAAATTATTTCAAATTGGTAACCGTAAAAAGAATAAAGATAAAAGAGGAACAACTTTCTCCGAAGGTTAAAAAACTTAGAGGAATAATTAAAACGAATGAAAAGTTGGATTACAAACAGATTTTAACCGAAGAACTTTCAAAAAAATATGGAGTATAAACTTTTTGTAGATTCAGATGTAGTCATTGACTTTTTTACCGATAGAGAACCTCATGCAAATTCAGCGAGTGAACTTTTTGAACTAAACGAACAAGGAAGCGTAAAAATCTTCTTATCTGCTGTTAGTATTAATAACATCTACTATATCGTTAGAAGGTTTTTAGGGCACAAAAAAACAATTGATGTAATTGAATTATTAACTGATATGACAGAAATTGTTGGAACAACAAAAAAAGAAATTGTTCAGGCCTTAAAAAACAATTTTCCTGATTTTGAAGATTCTGTTCAGTACTCCTCAGCTTTAACAATTAAAGATTTAGATGTAATAATTACCAGAAACATTAAAGATTATAGAAATTCATCAATCGCAGTAATGACACCACTGAATTTCTTAAAAATGAGAGAAAAAAACGAGAGCTAACAATCACATGAAATAGGAACAGTACTAAATTTAGATTAATCCGATGACTATAATTTTTATTGATAGTCATCGGATGAATTCTTTAAATAGTAGCCTAAATCTTAGCAAATAAAGCTTTAAAGTTAACCTGTTCTCCAATAATTCTTCCTAATTCAGAAATGGCTACCCGTTCCTGTTCCATTGAATCTCGGTGGCGGATGGTAACCGTATTATCTTCCAAAGTTTGATGATCAACAGTAACACAATACGGAGTTCCGATGGCATCCTGACGACGATAACGTTTACCAATCGAATCTTTTTCGTCGTACTGGCAATTGAAATCAAATTTCAAATTATCAATAATTTCGCGGGCTTTTTCCGGCATACCATCTTTTTTGGTTAATGGCATTACCGCCATTTTTACCGGTGCCAGCATTGGTGGAATTTTAAGAACAACCCGTGAATCTTTTTCCAACTGTTCTTCACAATATGATGCGGAAAGTACCTGCAGGAACATTCTGTCAACACCAATAGAAGTCTCCACAACAAATGGTACATACGAATCATTGATTTCAGGATCAAAATACCTGATTTTTTTACCTGAGTATTTTTCGTGTTGTGAAAGGTCGAAATCAGTACGTGAGTGAATTCCTTCCACTTCTTTAAAACCAAACGGGAATTTATATTCAACATCGACAGCTGCATTGGCATAATGAGCCAGTTTTTCATGCTCGTGGAAACGATAGTTTTCGTCTCCAAAACCAAGGGCACGGTGCCACTTCATTCTGGTTTCTTTCCACTTTTCAAACCAATCCAGTTCAGTTCCCGGTTTTACAAAAAACTGCATTTCCATCTGTTCAAACTCCCTCATTCTGAAAATAAACTGACGGGCAACAATCTCGTTACGGAAAGCTTTTCCGATTTGCGCAATTCCAAACGGCAATTTCATACGCCCGGTTTTTTGCACATTCAGGTAGTTGACAAAAATTCCCTGTGCAGTTTCCGGACGAAGGAAGATTTTTTGTGCTCCATCAGCAGTCGAACCCATTTCGGTTGAAAACATCAGGTTAAACTGACGAACATCAGTCCAGTTGCGGGAACCTGAAATAGGGCAAACAATTTCCTGGTCCACAATAATCTGACGTAATTCGTTAAGGTCGCCATCATTTAATGCTTTTGCAAAACGTGTATGTAGTTCATCCCATTTTTTCTGGTTGGCCAAAACTCTTGGATTGGTTTCACGGAATTGTTTTTCATCAAAAGAATCACCAAAACGTTTTTTAGCTTTGGTAATTTCCTTGTTGATTTTTTCCTCAATCTTGCCCAGTTTTTCTTCAATTAATACATCGGCACGATAACGTTTTTTGGAATCTTTATTGTCAATTAATGGGTCGTTAAAAGCATCAACATGGCCCGATGCTTTCCAGATTGTAGGGTGCATAAAAATTGCAGAGTCAAGTCCAACCACATTTTCGTGTAGTAAAACCATACTGTCCCACCAATATTTTTTAATGTTATTTTTTAGTTCAACACCATACTGGCCGTAATCGTAAACTGCTCCGAGTCCATCATAGATTTCGCTCGATTGAAAAACATAACCATATTCTTTGCAGTGTGCAACCAGTTTTTTGAATAAATCTTCCTGTGCCATCGTATAAATTTCAAATTATTGGGCACAAAAATAGAATAGTTTTGTTTGATGCCGAAGAAATTGTAAAAAATTAGCTGGATGATAAGAATTTAGAAACTATTAGTTGCCATAAAATAGTCTTGTTAAAATCTGCCTGATAAGGCAAAAGAATCACTTTTAAAGCAGGTAGAAGAGAAAGGTATTTGATACTTATAAGTAAAATAATACCGGCTATAAGGAAATGTAGAATTCAGAAACTATTCGATTTCCTCAAAATCTACATACTCACCTTTGTTTTGAGAATTGTTTTGGTTGGAATTTTTATTGTATTCAATGGTTACTTCTCCTTCGGGACGACCGGGTTTCTGTCGTTGATTCTGTTGATTCTGCATCTTCTGTTGCATATTTTTCAGCCCCTTATCTACAAGTAAGGGTAACACGAAGCGCGTAAACAGACGAATTCCGTAATACACAATTGCAATAATCAGCAGGGTTCGTAAAAAGTTTACCAGAAAAAGTAATATCAATAAATGCATATTTAAAAAATTAGAACCACCGCGCAAATTTAAATTATTTGAAATAGCTTGTTGTATAAATCGCTGAAAATCTCATACCTTAAAATAAAAAAAGACGGATAAACCGTCTTTTCCTGTACGATTAAGTTATATTATTTTTGAGTAACGTCGCCACCACTAGATTTATTAATGTCCCTGGTTTGCGGATTTCCATAATAGCGAATATCGCCACCACTACTTGCTTTTGCATAGATTTCACCTGTTACATTTACCGTTGCATCTGAGCCACTGCTTACGCTTACCCTGCAATTTACACTTTCCAGTTCCTGTGCTTTTATATCACTACCGCTACTTGCCTCTGCCTCCAGATTTTTGGTTTTTCCACTGATTCGGGCATCTGAGCCACTGCTTGTATCAACCGAGAAATTTTTATAATGAACATCCAGTCTTACATCACTGCCGCTACTGGCCTTCACATCGAGGGTTTCTCCTTTTAAGGTATTGTCCGATTGAACATCAGAACCTGATGAAGCATGGAGTTTATCCAGTTCTTTTACCCTTACATAAACTTTCCGTGTTTTCCTACCCCAGTTTCTCCAACTGCTGGTGTTTTTCATATAAATCTTTAGTGTTCCGTCATCAACTTCAGTAATCAGTTTATCAATAATATCATCATCAGCAACCACTTTTACTTCTTCAGCATCACCCATTTTCAGATATAAATCGATTCCCGCTGATACTTTAATTGCATGAAAGCTTTGTACATTACGTGTTTCTGTTTTTTCTGTTTCAAAAGACATTGCCTGCTGACTTAATCCTAAAATCATGGCAATAAAAAGAATGCTTAATTTTTTCATTATGTAGTTATTTGATTATTTACAATGACGATCGATTTTTTTGAAAGTTACAGCATGAGCTAATTAATAATTACATTTCCTCCTGAAGATTTATCAATATTCTTCTTTACCGGATCTCCCGACACAAAAACATTGCTGCCACTGCTTACATTGGCATCCAGGCTTTCTGTTACTGATATCCAGATATTTGAGCCACTACTGGCTTTTGCGGTGCATATCTCTGATTTGAGTTTTTCCGCTTTTACATTTGACCCGGATGAAGTTTTACACATAAAATTTTTAGTCTTTCCTTTTATTTTAATGTTCGAACCTGATGAAGCAGATGCCTCGATAGTTTCAGAACTTACATCAAGATTCATGTTACTTCCGGAGGAACTTGACAATTCAATCTTTTTAAAAGGTAGTTTTGTTTCGGAGTAAACATTACTTCCTGATGAACTTTTAATTTTACTGATATGAGGTGCGCTTACAAATACTTTTTTTGTTTTGGCATTTCGAATATTTTGTTTTGCCTTGATTATTAAGAGATCATCTTCAGTTCTTACTTCAATAATTTCCTGAAGATTTTCATCGGCTTCAACCACAACTTTTCTGTTGTCACCTTTCGAAATGTATACATTCATTCCACGGCTAATTTCAATTTTTTCAAAGTCACCAACCTTACGATTTTCTTCAACTACATTTCCGTTTCCTTTAACAGACGGGCCGGTATAAATACATGACGAAAAAATAAATAATAATATGAGGGAACTTAACAGTGCAATTGGTCGTTTCATAGTTCGTTACAATTAGAGTTGTATAATTAAGCACTAAATTATCTAAATGATGATGATGATTGAAGTTTTTTCGTTAAATGCATGATATTCATCGGTAAACAAAAAAAGCCGGAATTAATCCGGCTTTCCCTTTACTCTATTTCCAGGATATTACGCACCTCTGCGGTGCATGGGATATCCCTTACCTTCACTTCTGTTTCCTTTTTGCCTGTTTTTTATGCCTTGTTTCATTTTATTTCTGCGGTTATCAAACTGAATCAACTGCTCTTCTGTAAGTTGAGCTCGAAAGGCCTGATGTTGTTTTGCTTTTATTTTTTGCATTTCAGCTTTAATTTCGGCCATTTTATCAATGTTCTTATTGATGGCATTGAGGTCTGCATCATCGGCTGTAGTTAGTGTTTGCTGATGCGCCATAGCTTCGCGCAACTGGTTTCTCAGCGGTTTTAATTCTTTTTCACTTTCCAGGCGTAATGTTTTCATGGTTTCTTTTTGTTCATCCGTCAGAAAATTTTCTTTAGGCTCAAACTGACTCATTCTTTCCTTGCGGTTTTGTTTTGCTTCGGGTTTTTGTGCAATAGCAACTGATGATATCAATATTGCAGCCAAAATAAAAATACTCGTAATTCTTGTTTTCATGATTTTGTATTTTATGTATTAAAATTGTTTTCGTGGCTTTGGACTGTCAAAATTTGTTATGGTTTAATCAAAGTTTGATTTTAACTGTCTTTAACAAAAGACCATATGTTTTGAACAATTTGTCAATTCAGGTTTTAAGTATTTTGATTTAACTTATTTTAATGTAATGCATTTTAAGGGGTGAGTACTTATATCGGGTAAGTTTTATACTTTTGGAAAATTGTTTACAAAAAAATCTGAATAATTTCAGAATAAAGAAATACAAAATGAAGAGGACAAGGATTTGGATAGGGATATTAATAATTGTAATTACGGGGGTTAGTTTTTACGGCTTCCGAAAGGATGATAAAAATTTTGAGTTTGCCAAAAACCTGGACATTTATTATACATTGTTTCGCGAACTGAACATGTTTTATGTCGATGACGTAAATCCGAACAAACTTGTAAAAACCAGTATTGATGAAATGTTGGAATCGTTGGATCCTTATACAACGTACATTTCTGAAGATCAAATTGAGGATTTCAGGTTTATGACTACAGGTGAATATGCCGGAATTGGTGCATTAATCAGCAGACAAAATAATAAAATTGTAATTGCTGAACCTTATGAAGGATTCCCTGCACAAAAATTTGGGCTTAGAGCAGGAGATGTTTTACTTGAAGTTGAAGGAAAATCAACCTCTGAAATGAACACGGAGGATGTTAGCAACCTGTTAAAAGGACCTGCCAACAAACCCGTAAAAATAAAATACCAAAGATATGGTCAAAAGAAACCTGTAACGGTTGATGTTGTTCGTGAAAAAATAATAATCGATGCTGTGCCTTATTTTGGAATGCTGGACAATAATACTGCTTATATTCGACTTTCAAGTTTTACAGCAAATTGTGGTAAAGACGTAAAAAATGCATTTCTGGAATTAAAGAAAAACAATCCACATTCTCTGGTCCTTGATTTACGTGGAAATCCCGGAGGACTTTTAACTGAGGCAGTTGATATTGTAAATCTTTTTGTACCGCAGGGCTCGGAAATTGTCAGTACCCGTGGAAAAGTTACTCAGTGGGATAAAGTTTACAAGGCAACAGCAGCACCTGTTGATACCACCATTAAAATTGCGGTTTTGGTTAATAGGGGTTCAGCCTCGGCGTCTGAAATTGTTGCCGGTGCTATCCAGGATCTTGACAGGGGTATTGTGGTAGGAACAAGAACATTTGGAAAAGGACTGGTGCAAACAACCCGTGATTTAAGTTATAATACAAAACTTAAGGTA
>ENA-ORCQ01000172-ORCQ01000172.1-marine-metagenome-genome-assembly--contig:-NODE-172-length-34891-cov-4.379244_pt1 | contig 34891 bp, 28 predicted proteins | sample MGYA00237780_ERZ508510 | MGnify/ENA primary metagenome ERZ508510 (study PRJEB26181, sample SAMN06268981) | marine metagenome | isolation source: Tt an E2 anaerobic enrichment on eucalyptus from sediment...
TGTTCGCCCATTAAAGTGGCACGCGAGCTGGGTTCAGAACGTCGTGAGACAGTTCGGTCCCTATCTGTTGTGGGCGTTGGAGATTTGAGAGGACCTGATGCTAGTACGAGAGGACCGCGTTGGACAGACCTCTAGTGTACCTGTTGTGGCGCCAGCTGCATTGCAGGGTAGCTATGTCTGGATGAGATAAGCGCTGAAAGCATCTAAGCGCGAAGCTCACCTCAAGATGAGATCTCCTTTAAGGGCCGTAAGAGACTATTACGTTGATAGGCTGCAGGTGTAAAGGCAGTAATGTCAAAGCCGAGCAGTACTAATTGCCCGAAGACTTTCTACAAAAGTGTTTCCTTGTTTTGGTTACAATAATCTACCTGCGATGTATATCGTATTTTTTCCCAACTGCCTAACCTTATTTAGAGTGGTCATCCTGACCGAAAGCGTCAGGATTGATAAGCCATTAAATCCGCCTTATTCAATAAGTCGGATGAAAGATTTTAGGTGGCTATAGCGACGGGGCACCACCTCTTCCCATTCCGAACAGAGAAGTTAAGCCCGCCAGCGCCGATGGTACTGCGTAAAAGTGGGAGAGTAGGTCGCTGCCAATTTTATTAAACCCATGTTCTTTCGAGCATGGGTTTTTTATTTCCAAGCCAAAATAATTACACACATTAACTAAACCGCATTCAATAGTTAATTATCATAAAAAGTTAAGAAGTTGTACATTTTCCATCAATGCTTTTTTTAGTTTTGTGCATCTGTTTTTAATTGAATTTCTATATTTTGGTAAACCTGGAAAAATTAATAAATAGTAGAGTCAAATATGAAGGAATACCAGTTGATTCATATAATTTAAAATGAGCCGAAAAATACTTTACATACTATTTTTAATTTTACCTGTATTGTTAATTCCTGAATTAGGATTAACACAGGAATTTGAAGAGTTTGAAGTTGACCAAAGAGGTGGAATGGATGAAGAAGAAATTGAAGAGGAGAAATCTGATATTAAACCATATATCGGGAAGTGGAAAATATCAGAAAATGGTGCTTTTTCAGATTCCACAAAACTCGATACAATTCTTGATACCTACCAGTTATATCACCCGGTATTTAAAAATGCACTAACGGTTTCGTACGCAGGAAACTACGGATTACCGGCATTAAATAACGATTTCTTTAATCGTAATTCAAATGTCGATTTCCTATTTTTTAAAACCAGGGAAGCATATTTGTTATCGCCTCAAAATATTGAATATTACAATACACGCACACCATTTACCAGGTTGGATTTTGGACAGAGCGGTAATAAAGCAATTAAACACGAAACCCGTTTTAGATTCTTTCATACCCGAAATGTTAACCAATATTTGAACTTAACCCTGGATATTAATTTGGCTAAATCAGCAGGTCAGTATAATTCACAGGAAAGCAGAAATAATTATGTCGCATTGTATTCAAGTTATAATAAAGACAATTTAAATATTTACGGAGGCTTTATTACAAATACAGTAAAAAACCAGGAAAATGGAGGATTAACCAACGATAGTCTGATTTTTACCGGAGCTGAAACAGAATTATTAAATACTAATTTGAATAATAGCAGTAATCACTTTAAGGGGACTCATTATTTTGTAAATGGTGAATACAAGTTTGGTAAAATAATTGAAACAGGAAAAGATTCCGGAAATTTCAGGCCTATTTTTGGAATCTTACTGGATTCGAAATACGATAGATTCAAGCAAATTTTTACAGAAGAGGAGGAACCAGGAAACGAGTTTTTCAAAAATACATACTACGGAGATGATTATACAACTGATTCAATTCGGTTATTTAGACAAAATAATGTAATTCAATTAAAACAATACGAAAACGCTAATAGAAAAACCAGTTTTGGGAAAAGGGCTTTTTTAGGAATCGATTTTGTAGCAACAGTAACTCCGGGTAGGGATTCTACAAGTTATGCAGGCCCTGATACTTTAAATTATGAAAGTATAAAACACAATTATTCCAATTTGTATGTAGGTGGTGGAATTTTTAGGCAGACTGGAAAATTCTGGACATGGAATTTTGATGGGGCAATATATTTAATTGGTGCCAAAGCCGGGCAAACAGAGTTAAACGGAATCATCTCTAAACCTATGCGAGTATTTGGCGATTCACTGGCATCACTTGTAATTACAGGTTCTTTAAACAATACCGTTGCGGATTATTTTCAACAGGAATTTTTTTCAAACCATTTTAGATGGGAAAATAATCTAAGCATGGAACAAAGTATGAATGTTGGTGGCAGCATAATTTCACCAAAATTGAAATTAAAACTTAGCGGGAATTATTCACTCATTAACAATTACATATATAACAATTACGAAGGTATTCCTTCACAAACCGATAAAGAGATACTAATATTGTCGGCATTTGCCGATAAGGATTTTAATTATCGAAATCTGCATTTCAGGGTAAGAGCACTTTGGCAGCAGGCATCAAACGAAGATTTTGTTCATCTTCCAACATTTTCAGGCTTTGTTTCAGCCTATTATAAATTTGTAATTTCAAAAGTACTTTTTACTCAAATAGGTGTAGATACCCGCTATAATACTTTGTATTATGCTGATGCATATTCACCGGCAACCGGATTGTTTTATTTACAGAATAAGAAAAAATACGGAAACTATCCGTATATTGACGTTTATGCAAACTTACGACTCAAAAGAACAATTGTATTTTTTAAGATGTTAAATGTGGGTACAAACTTTTTGGATGGAGAATATATCACAACACCAAATTACCCAATGCCCCGTTCAACATTTAGATTTGGGATTTCGTGGTTGTTTTATGACTAATGAAACTTAAACTTACATACAAAAAAGCAGCAGCTATATTCTTAGTTTCTTTTTTTCTTTTAGTTGTTATTTTTTTATGGAAGGAGATTGAAGATTCACCGGAATTTGAACCTGTGGAATCAACGAGGAGTCCAAACACTTATGAAAGAATAAAGAAAAAGGGAACTTTAAAAGCAGTTGTTAAATACAATTCATCAAGTTATTTTGTATATCGTGGAAGGCCTATGGGTTTTGAATATGAGTTGTTGCAAGAGCTTTGCGACCACCTGAAAGTGAATCTGGAAATTGCGGTAAACAACGATATTAACGAAACTATCCAAGGATTAAAAAATAACCGCTACGACCTTATGGCACAAAACCTAACGGTTACCGGTAACCGAAAGGATGATTTAAGTTTTACAACTCCTTTTATTCAAACTCAACAGGTTTTAGTGCAACGAAAAAGAAACCGGAACCGTGCAGAACCAAATTTTCTTAATTCGGTTCTCGACCTGGCCAACAAAACTGTTTATGTTGAGAAAAACTCTGCCTACCTCAGGCGCTTAAATCATTTATCCGATGAAATCGGAGGAACTATTAACGTTGTTTCCGACTCAGTTTATGGCGTGGAAGCTTTAATTGCAAGGGTGGCTGAAGGTATAATAGATTATACGGTTTGTGATGAAAACATTGGTATACTAAACCAGTTTTATCATCCTGAAATTGATATTTCGCTTTATGTTAGTTTTCCTCAGAATATTTCGTGGGCAGTTAAGCCAGGTGCTGTTCAATGGCAGACAATTGTTGATAACTGGATTAACGAATTTAAAAAAACACGCAAATACCATTTCCTTTATTACAAATATTTCGAAAGCCCCAGGGCAGCAGAACGAAGAGGAAGCGAGTTTAACAGTATCTCGGGCAACCGGATTTCGAAATATGATGCATTGATTAAACAATTGTCGGGACAATGGGACTGGCGTTTGATTTCAGCCATCGTATATCATGAATCAAGGTTTAACGAAGATGCCGGATCGTGGGCCGGTGCTTACGGTTTAATGCAATTAATGCCGGTTGTGGCAGAAACTTATGGAATTGAAAATGTAGAAGACCCAAGACAAAATCTTACCGGTGGCATTAAATTATTAAATGCCTTAAATAACAGATTTATTAAAAGTATTCCCGACTCTACCAACAGGATAAAATTTGTACTGGCAGCTTACAATATAGGATTGGGGCATGTTTACGACGCACAAAGATTGGCCAGTAAGTATGGAAAAGATCCAAAAATATGGGATAATAGTGTTGAATTCTATTTGCGAAATAAATCGCAGGAGAAATACTATACTGATGAAGTGGTACGCTTTGGATACTGCCGGGGACATGAAGCAACAGACTATGTGCGAAAAGTAAGTAACTTTTACAAACAGTATATTAACCTGATTGAGAAATAGGTTATGATTTATTCATCCGGACTATGAGTTTAAAATTATAGTCACCGGGTGAACAGGTTTGAGTTCCTGAAACTACAATTCCAAAGCATCCGCAAATTCCGATAAAATCATAGATGTTGCTCCCCAGATAATTTCATCTTTATAGAAAAAACAGGGTACATTTAAGGGGCCGGTAATCGTAGGAATTTCAGTTTCGGAAAAAGTATCTTTTATTCTTTTTAAAGGAAAAGAAAGCGTTTTTTCCACTTCATTGGGATTGAGTTTTAATTGTGGTTTTTTGTCTAGCCAGGCCACAAATGGCTCAATCTGAAAACGGCTAACCTGAACGTACAAAGGGGAAAGCGAACCCAGAATTTGATATTGACCGTATTTTACCCCAATTTCTTCCTCGGTTTCGCGGATGGCGGTTTCCAAAGCTGTTTCGCCTTTTTCGATTCTTCCGCCGGGTAAGGCAATTTGTCCAGCATGATGTTTCATGTGTTTTGGACGTTTTATCAGCAAAACATGTATTTCTTCTTCTTCAGAATAAATCAACAACAAAACACTACTGTGTTTAATTTTAGTTTTTTCTGTTTCACAAACATCAAGGGTACGGTTCCGTGGAAGCATTTTTTGATGCGAAACAACACCCGGTAAAGTTTGCGATAAAGCATTTTTAATATGTTGAGGATCTTTAATCATGCGCTAAATATATGTAATGCTAACAGTTTTTTAAATAACGGACTTTTGTTTTACTTATTTTTGTGATTTAGTGTTTTGGTGGCATTTCCTTTTTTTAGCCTCAAAACATCAAAAACAATAAACATTATCTAAAAGTTTATAAAAACATGAATTTCATAATTCTCAACCACTTGTTAATTTTTAAAAAAATACCCGCTCGCGCGGGTACTTCTTTTGTAAATTGTGAATGTTCACACTTTACTTTAAATCAAATTGGTATCTAAAAACTCAAAAACTCTTCAAATTTATTTCAGGCCAACAAGCCCTTTTATAATCTTAAAAACTCAAACGTAGGATATCCTTTTTCTCCGGTTTCGTTGTAATAATCGACAAATCGCATTTTAAAAAGATAACCTTCCGTATCTTTTATAATATATATCATATCCGGCAAAACTGAATAATGTGCATTATCAAAATCATAATGTTTCCATTCGTAACCTATTGTATCAAGTTGAGTTGACAATTTTTTTTGTTCGGCAATGGCAAAATCAATTTCTTCGAAAGCGTGGATTGTATCTTCAACTGCAGCAACTTTGTGGGGATTAATCAGCACCCCGGTTACCAAATAAGGGTAAGGATCACCAACATCGGTAAACAACAAAGTTGAATATTTGCAAAACTGCAAATCCCAGTTTTGTTTGTTGGGTTCAATTTCAACAATTCCATTATCGAAAGAAAAACAAACAAAGTTTACCGAAGTATCTTTTTCGATAATCATGTTTTTTTCTTCGCTTCCATCGAGATTGGAAAAGCGGATTTTATAATTATTATCTTCATCAAAACCAAAGGTGATTTTTTTCTCCCCTACCGTATTGTAATCTTCATCGGTACCACGATCTACTACATAAACCAACTCTTTAGAAACCGGAAGTTCTTCCTGAAGATTATACCAGTTTCCTATTGCCGAACTATCCAGATTTCCGTGCGAAGGATCAAAATTCATTTCGATATCTCCCTTGCTGGTTACTTTTTCAAAATCTGTTTCTCCTGTATTTCCGGCCAGCATCATTTTCGATGTATTCAGAATTACATGCCAGCCCGAATCTGAAGTTTCAAATCCCAAATCCCATTCAGAAATCAGGTTTTGTTTTAAGGTAGAATTCGATTGTAAATCGTAAAACACCTGGTATTTATATGTTTCGGTAAGTTCAGCCACCCCAACTTTCAAATCTCCTGGCTCGTGTGGCGGAACAATTTTGTCCTTCTCAAAACATGAAGTAAGAACAAAAAGAATGAATATGACTATTGCTAATAATCTCATGTTTATTCTAATATTTTACAAAATTAAGTTTAAGACTTACATAAAATGTTCGTCCGTAACCAACTAAAGTAGAAGCACCTTGTCCACCTCCATGGCCTGAGCCACCTCCAATTCCCGCAGCACCAATTTCCTTATTATCGAAAAGATTCTTCAATCCTGTTGTTAATACCAGTCTGCTTTGCCAGAATTTTTTCATTAAATTAATGTCCATATTATGAAACGGATTTACATAACCAATGGTAACTTCTTCATCTGAATTATAATAATATGTAGGATATTTCCCGGAGTATTTATAAAAAACCGAGAATTTGGCAGTGTTCTTTAAAAAGTCAAACTCGATACTTGAGTTCACATTATTACTAAAAATATAATCTTCCTGTTCATATGATTCATCGTTTCGGCCAATTAATGAATAACCTGCTTTTAAATTGAATAATGAAGATTGATATAAAGATCCGGAAACCTCAAATCCCAGGCTTGAAAACTTACCCGTATTTTCGTTTCTGTAATGTAATAAATTATCAGGATCAACCTGTACCAGGCTGATTTTATTGTCTATTGTATTATAAAATGGTTTTAAATTGAAAACAAGCGTCGATTTTCCTGAAGTAAATTTATGGTTGGCAGATGCATTAAAACTATGCGAGCGTTCGGCTTCCAACTCCGGATTTCCTTCAACCTGATGATTACTGTCGAAGAAATACAGATAAAGTTCTTTTAGAGACGGTGAACGGAAACCTCTTGCATAAGAAGCTCTAAATGTCGTGTTTCCCGGTTTATACATAAAGTTTATGGATGGAGTTAGCGGTGCATTATACCTTGTGTTGTACGCAGCGCGTACTCCGGGTTGAATGGATATATTTTCGCGTGGTTTCCAGATTGCACTAATAAACGCTGCATAATCGCCTATACTTTCTTTCCCGTTTTCAATTCTTTTGCCATGTGCGTCTTCCAGGTTAATATCAAATCCGGCCTGAAAACTAAAGTTCGTCATTTCCGGGGTATAACTGTATGTTCCTCTTGCAACAAAAGCATTAAACGACGAGGTGTCATGATCAGCTGGCGAAGTTGTAAGTGTTTTACTTAAATCTGTTAAATCGACCAAATATTTTTGTTTTTGCCTTTTGTAGATTGAATAAGCAGTAAGTAAATTAAAAGCCGATTGGTCGTTGAATATTTTTGTTAACTCTCCGCTGTTGTTAAACCTATAGGTTTTATACCAGGTATCGTTGGCTTTTTCGTAATAAGGTGGGAAAGGATTATTTCTGTCAAGTAATCGCTCCTGGAAGTAATCTGATTTTAATCTGACTTTTGTTTTTTCACCGTTATAATGGTAGTTTGCACCGGCATTGTATTGTTCTTTTGGTTTCCATTCTTTCGAACGAGTATCTTCAAGCGAATATCCACCAAAAAAGTTTCGGCCTCCATTCAGCTGGAAATTATTTTTTTTGTGTCGGATAGAGGTTAGAAAATTGAAATTGTAGGTACCAATACTTTCGTAATATGAGTTTACTGTTGTTTTGTATTTTGAATGAGAATTGTTTTGCGTAATTATATTAATCACACCTCCCAATGCATTACTTCCGTAAATTACCGACATTGGGCCTTCAACCATTTCAATCTGACTGGCATTGTCGACATTTAACTGACTTAAATCGATGTTACCTTCCAACCTTCCGATTACAGGTACACCATCAACGAGGATTTTAATATTTTCTCCGGTTATTCCCTGTAACGACATACTGGTTCCGGTTGAAGGATCGTTAGAAAGTCGGATACCCAGTTCATCGGCTAACACATCAGAAAGGTTGACTGCGGCTTTGCTTTCAATGCGGTTTTTGCCAATCACTTTAATATCATAGATTGATTTATCCGCACTGGTTGGTTTGTATTGCCCGGTAACTACTACTGAGTTTAACTCATAGAGCGAAGGATTTAGTATAAAGGTTTGAATTTCGGAGCCAGGAGCTATAGTATCGATTACCGGACTAAATCCCATACAGCTTATGCTAATAATTTTAGCATTATTAAGCTCAATCTCAACTTCACCATTAACATCAGTTATAAAGTAATCTTTTATTTGTTTGTCCAGACTTTCAATACAAATATGGGCATAAGGCACAGGCTCTGCTTTGGATGACTCAGAGTCCATCACCTTAATTTTTACATTTTGAGCAAAAACAAGCTTACTTAATAAAAGAGTAAAAAATATAAATTTAATTCTCATCAAAAAATTAGAAAAAAGAGGATGTCCAAAATTTTACAACTCAATTTTGCCACTATATCTATCCGGACATCCTCAACTGGTTTATCACCTACAAATTATCTTTTTAAAAATTTCACTGTTTTTATATCATTTCCCGAATTGATTCGTACAGTATACATTCCAACAGGCAAATCAGATATATTCAGTCTTTGCTTGTTTAATCCCGAACCTTCGAAATTTCTTGTTTTCAAAACCGGTTGACCTGCAATATTATATACAGTAAACTCAGTATCTCCTTTAAAATCATGTATGATGTTAATTTCGTTACTGGCAGGATTTGGATAAACAACAACATTGCTTTCTGTAACAGATTGAACACTGGTAGTATTCATTTTCTCTTTAACAAAAGTGTAAATACCTGTTGCACTTCCGCTAAAATCAGTAAAATAAAGTTTCCATATTGCGTTATCAGTCCCGGTTGTATCCTGTATAAAATAAACAACGCTGGTATCCACAACATATGTAAACGAAGCCATACTAAACGATTTCCAGTCAGAACCAATTTCAGAAATGGTATCATTAAATAATACCGGATCATAATCTTTAAAATCGGGCTGCGAAACACCATTTACCTGTTGAATTTTTATCCCGCTGTTTGATAATACACCAGTTACATAGTAAGGAATGTTATAATCGAAATATCTTGTAAAAAGTAGATCCCATCTTTCTGTTGGTTCATGCTCTACCACCTCATTTTTTCCGATTGAGTATTGAATGAAAGAGGTTCCCTGGTGTTGTTTTGCATCAAGCGTGATGGTTGTATCATTTTGCCCGTCTAAATCGGCATACTGGAAAGTCCAGACATTTTGAATCGCATTTTTTTCTTTAACGATAAACTTTTTATAACTATCGTCCGGCAGTTTCATAATAAAAATGCTGTCGCCAACAATTTTGTGGGTAATCATACTGTATTTTCCCCAACCGTAGTCAAACTGGTCGCCCGGTATTGTATTTGCGTTAAATGCTCCGTAATCCCAGTCTTCAATCGAATTGTACATCGGTATCCAGTTCATTCCTGTTGTATCCACACTGGCCCAGTCGGCAGCTGCACCTTTTGGCCAGGTATACAACATCACTCCGGCACCGTTATTTGCCAGAACTGAAACACTCATTTGAGTACCTACAAATGCAATATCCCAGTTAGCTCTTGGTACTGTTTTTAAAATTTCGTTTTCAAAATTGTAATACACCTCATTGGCATACCCTTCACCTGTAATTACTGCAACCTGACTTTGAGCAAAAGCTGAAGTAGTGAAAAATAGTATTACAAAAAATGTAAAAATTGATTTCATAGTAAATTTGTTATGGTTTAATATTTATATTAAAAGAATAATGTTTTTGATTAAAAAAGACCTTTTGATAATTGAAAGGTTATTACATGTAATTTATTGATCCGAAGATTTAAATTCTGAAAAATTAAGAGTAACAAAATGCTGAAATTCAATCCTTTTCAGAAACTCTTTTGTTGATGATTTGATACATCAAATTAGTTGAAGAAAAAATTCAAGGATTTTATTTCAAACATTTTAATACAATTCAATTCCAAGCAGAATTCGGAATCCAACGAATTAACATGCAAAAGCCGATAAGGCCGGAGGTGCTTTATTTCCCGAGCTTTTAAGATAAAAAGACTTCCATTTGACATGGTATCTTTCCCGGGGTAACTTTTTGAATATTGCTTCTTCCAAATCAGGAAGTTCAACCGTAATATTCTCAATAGTTTCAAATTGAAATTCAATGGAATTGTTATCAATTGTTGTAATCTGATGATTTAACTCGTGGTTTTTAATCAAGGAAGAATCATTCAACAATTCGGTTTTTGGTTGTGCAGAAAACAAAAATACAAACGGTAAACATACCGTAAGTATCAAAGTTAAAAGTTGACCTGTTGCACCGACAAAAAACATATTCACATTAATTTAAGAAGACAAATGTAAATATTTAATTGATATATGATACGTTCTAAAAGTTGATATAGATCAAATGAACGTGGGTTTTAATCAAAAATTAATTTTTCCCGGCTTTTAAAATATAATTCATTGGCTGTGTAACTGTTTGAATTATAAAATATTATGCATAACTTGTTCATGGTCTTTGTATTTTTCAACTGTTAATCTAAATATTTATAAAATGAAGAAACTGATATTTTTAATACTTATTACATTAGGATTGGCATCCTGTCAACCAAGCTTACCTCCAAAAGCTACTAAATTAAATGTTGAAGATTTTTTCCGAAATCCTGAAAAAACTTCTTTTCAATTATCTCCTGATGGGGAATACTTTTCATATTTGGCTCCTTACGAAACCAGGTTAAACGTATTTATCCAAAAAATTGGGGATGAAGAGGCAATCAGAATCACCAGTGAAACAGAAAGGGATATTGCGGGTTATTTATGGGCCAACAATAAGCGAATCTTGTTTTTGAAAGATACAGGTGGTGATGAAAATTATCATTTATACGGAGTAAATATTGATGGCTCGGAATTAAAAGGGCTTACGGTTTTTGATAAGGTAAGAACAGAGCTTATAGATGAACTGGACGAAATTGAAGAAGAAGTGATTGTTGGATTAAACAAACGAAACCCTACTGTTTTTGATCCATATCGCTTAAATATAGTTTCCGGGGAACTAACAATGCTAGCAGAAAATCCGGGCAATATTATGGGCTGGATGACAGACCATGAGGGAAAACTTCGGATTGCCGTTGCATCTGATGGAGTAAATACTACCTATTTGTACAGAGATACGGAGAAGGATGAATTTGCTCCGGTATTAACTACAAGTTTCAGAGAAACTGTAAATCCAATTCTTTTCACTTTCGATAATAAAATGGTTTATGCCCTTTCGAATTTGGAACGAGACAAAAATGCTTTGGTAATATTTGACATTGCAAATGGAAAAGAATCGGAAGTAATATTAGAAATAGATGAAGCCGATCTCTCAGGTGTGGTATATTCAGAAAAAGATAAAAAACTGTTATCGTCGTATTGGTATACCGACAAACGAAAAGCAAAGTTTTTTGATGATGAATTCAAGGTAATGACAGAAAAATTAATCTCCGAATTACCAGACCGAGAAGTAAGAATTGCCAGTCATAATAAAGCTGAGGATAAATTTATGATACGCACCTTCAGCGACAAAACCAGTGGGGAATATTATTTCTACGATTTGGAAAAAGATGAATTAACCTTATTGGCGGAATTAACTCCATGGATAGATTCGGATAATTTGTGCGATATGGAACCCATAAGTTATACTTCACGGGATGGATTAACCATTCAGGGATATTTAACTTTGCCAAAAGGATATAAACCTGAAAATTTACCGGTAGTTATAAATCCACACGGAGGTCCCTGGGCTCGTGACTATTGGGGCTATAATCCCGAAGTTCAGTTTTTGGCAAATAACGGTTATGCAGTTTTACAAATGAATTTCAGGGGCTCAACAGGATTTGGAAAAGCATTTTGGGAAGCTTCCTTTAAACAATGGGGAAAAACAATGCAGGATGATATTTCTGATGGTGTTTTATGGTTAATCAACCAGGGAATTGCTGACCCCGATAGAGTTGCAATTTACGGGGGAAGTTATGGCGGTTACGCTACCCTGGCCGGACTTTGTTTTACTCCGGAATTATATGCAGCAGGTGTTGATTACGTTGGGGTTTCAAACATGTTTACCTTTATGAATACAATACCTCCCTACTGGAAACCTTTATTGGATATGCTATATGAAATGGTTGGAAACCCGGTAACAGACAGCCTTATGTTAGCCGAAGTATCACCTGTTTATCACGTCGATAAAATTCAGGCTCCTTTATTTGTTGCACAAGGAGCTAACGATCCAAGGGTAAATATTAATGAATCGGACCAGATTGTGAACGCATTAAAAGAACGTGGAATAAATGTTGAGTACATGGTAAAAGACAATGAAGGCCATGGATTTGCCAACGAAGAAAACAGGTTTGACTTTTACAGGGCAATGATTGCCTTTCTTGACAAACATTTGAAAGAAGAATCACTGGAATAAAGTGACAATTATTTTAATTTACCTGGAGCTCTTGATTTTTAATCAAGGGCTTTTTTTGATATTTTTTTGAATTAATCAAAGCGGATTGATTTATCAGGGGAAATTTTGCTTACCAGGTAACTTGGAATCAACAACATTAACGTGGTTACTATTATACTTCCAATATTTAATAAAAGTATGTGAAGAATATTAATATTAACCGGTACCACATCAACATAATAAGATTCAGGATTGAGCTGAATAACATGAAACAGTTTTTGAATCAACAGCAATACAATTCCAATTACATTCCCCCACAACATTCCCCTGCTGGTTAAAAAAACTGACAGGTATAAAAACACTTTTCTGATACTCCAGTTTGGACTTCCCAGGGCTTTCAATACACCAATCATTGTGCTGCGCTCCAGAATTAAAACCAACAATGCCGAAATCATGTTAAATCCTGCAACCATAATCATTAATACCAAAATCACTACTACGTTCATGTCAAGAATTGCCAGCCAGTCAAAAATTTGTGGATATTGACGGGTTATACTTTCTGTCCTCAATATAGAACTGTTGTCTTCACTATAACTAATTACCATGTATCTAACCTGACGCTCAATGGTTTTTATCTCATCAAAGTTGGTAATCAGAACCTCAAATCCGCTTATTTGATCAACCTCCCAGTCGTTTAGTCTTTGTATTTGTTTAATATCCCCGATAACAAAAAGATTGTCAAACTCTTCCAGACTTGTTCTGTAAATACCACAAACTTTTAACTGTAGCATACGAGGTGTAATTTCATTTTCGTTTACAAAATAAAGCACAGCTGATTCTCCAATGTTTAATTTTAAAAGCTTTGAAACATTCTCAGACAATAAAATCTCGTTTACTCTTTTTTCATTATTTAGTTGAGGTAACTCCCCTTCAATTAAATTTTTCTTAAAAAATGTCCAGTCATAAGTTGCAGCTACTCCTTTAAAAACTATTCCCTGAATTGATTCCTCTGTTTTTATCATCCCGGGTTTTGTTGCAAATTCATGAACTGCTTCAATCCCGTTCATGTTTTTCAGATTATCAAGAAAAGGCTGTTTATTGGAAATAGGTGGTACTTCAAATGAATTTCTGGACTCGTAATTTGTAATTTTAATATGAGAACCAAAACCGATTACTTTATTTCTTATTTCTGATTTAAAACCGGTAATTACTGCTACCGATATTATCATTACTGCCAATCCAAGCGCAATTCCAAAAAGAGCAATACGAATAATTCTTTTTGATAAAAAGTGTTGATTTGTTTTATCAAAAAATAATCTGTTAGCAATAAAAAGTTCGGTATTCATTCCGGACGGAATTAGTTATTCAATATTAACCGGTGTTTCAGTGGCTTTGTTTTCTGAAACATCCTCTCTTCTGTTTATAAACGATAAAGCTATCATCGATATTATTCCCAAAACAATAATCATTAGTGTCATGGAAGTGTGAGCTACAAAAGCGAATATCACCCCGTTTTCGTATTGAACACCATATAAGGATAAAGCTTCGATGGCCATAAAATGCCACGCTCCGATTCCCCCCTGAACCGGTGCAACCATACCAAAACTTGCAAATACAAAAGTTGTTAATCCCGATATTGGATTTAAATGACTTGTAAAATCGAAGGCAAAAAAGGTTACATACAACATCATGTAATAGCAAAACCAGATAAAAACTGAATGAAACCAGAACCAGCCTTTTCTTTTGATACTTCTGATTGAGATAAATCCTTCCTTAAAATTTAGAATAATTGATTCAAGCTTTTTGTAAACCTTACTTTGTTTGATCCTTTTTCTGAAAATTATTGCTAAAACAACAAATGCAATGATAACAACGACAAGGATTGGTGAAGAAGTAATTCCAGTAATTTTTTCTTTGATTTCAGGATTTTGTTGTAAAAATCTTAATGCTTGACCAAATTGCGATACAATTACAATAAATAACAGTATCAAAAGCGAAATCATATCAACCAGTCTTTCGGCAACCACGGTCCCCAAAAGTTTTGTGAAAGATATTTTTTCATATCGGGATAAAACTCCACATCTCGAAATTTCGCCCATTCGCGGCAAAGCCAAATTCATAAGATATCCAATCATAACTGCCATAAATGTATTGGCAAACTTAGGCTTGTGACTTACAGCTTCAATCATTAACTCCCAGCGTAAAGTTCGGCTTATGTGGCTTATCAGGCCAATAAAAAGTGAAACAATAACCCAGAGGTAAACTACTTCATTTTTAAGAACCGATTTAATTCTTTCAATATCTTGATCTTTATAAATAAGCCAGAAAATAAATATTCCTATAGAGAAGAATACCAGGAATTTTAAAATTTTAACTACTGTTTTTTTCAAACCTGTTAATTTTAAGCTGTATTTTGCTTTGTCAGCTACGGTTCTCTAAATATTTGTTACTTTCGGGGTGCGAAATATAAGTTCATTGTAGCTGTTAGTCGCCGACAAAAGTATAAATTTGTTTTTATTATTTTAAAAAAAGACAGCTTACTAATCATAAGAAATGGAAGATTCGGAGAGTAATGAGTTATGTAAAACCCAAAAAAAGTCTTGGTCAGCACTTTTTAAGCGATCAGAATATCGCACGTAAAATTGTTGACAGCCTGGGTGTTGATTCCACAAATGTATTGGAAATCGGGCCGGGAATGGGTGTGCTTACTCAATATTTACTCAAACGCAAAGAACTTAATCTTACCGTTATCGAAATCGACCGTGATTCGGTCACTTATCTGCAAAACAATTTTCCTGATCTTCAGAATATTTGGGCTGAGGACTTTTTAAAGGTTGATATTTCTTCCCGATTTAATGGAAATTTTAGCATTATAGGGAATTTTCCTTACAACATTTCTTCACAAATATTTTTCCGTGTTCTTGAAATGCGTGACCAAATACCGGAAATTGTAGGTATGGTTCAAAAAGAAGTAGCAGAAAGAATAGCGTCGAATCACGGGAATAAATCGTATGGAATATTGAGTGTTTTATTACAGGCATTTTATAATATTGAATATCTCTTTACTGTACCTGAAAATGTATTTATACCTCCGCCAAAAGTAAAATCTGCAGTAATCAGATTAAAAAGAAATGGTATTTTTAAACTGCCTTGCAGCGAAAAACTTTTTTTCGAGGTGGTTAAAACATCTTTTAACCTAAGAAGAAAAATGCTAAGAAACTCACTAAAAACCATTTGTGCTAAGTTGCCAGAACATTATGCGCAAAAACGTCCGGAACAATTATCAGTTAGTGATTTTATAAAGTTGACAACAGAAATCGAAAACCTCAATAAATAATCAAAGTTATGCAGTTCGAAATTACAAGGGAATATATTGAACAGCTAAATCAGCTGATTGAGGAAAAAAACAAAAAGGAAGTCAAGAAATTGATGGACGACCTTCATCCGGCTGATATAGCCGAGATGATGGAAGATATGTCGATGGAACAGGCCAAGTTTATTTTTCTTTTGCTAGATGGGGAACATGCTTCTGATGTTTTGGTCGAGATTCCTGAAAATGAAAGAAAACGATTTCTGAAAGAATTGCCTGCTGATTTACTTGCAAGTAAATTTATAGAATTTATGGACTCGGATGATGCTGCCGATGTTGTTTCGGAGCTCGAAGAGGAGAAAAAAATTGAACTCTTAAATGAAATAGAAGATTTCGAACAGGCAGGAGACATTGTTGACCTGTTGGAATATGAAGAGGAATCTGCAGGTGGTATTATGGCCAAAGAGCTGGTGAAGGTAAACGAAAACTGGACTGTGGCAACCTGTTTAAAAGAAATAAGTACACAAGCAGAAGAGGTCGACGAAATCTATTATATATATGTTGTTGACGATGCCGAAAAACTGCTGGGAGTGCTTTCTTTAAAAGAATTAATTACCACCCGTACCAATACAAAAATTTCAAATATTTATAATCCCGATATCAAAATGGTGAATACCGATGTGCGAAGGGAGGAGATTGCTGAAATTATGGATAAATATGACCTTGTTGCTATACCTGTTGTTGATGAAATAGGACGATTAAAAGGGCGTATTACCTTTGACGATGTAATCGACTTTGTGCGTGAAGAAGCGGAAAAAGATTACCAAATGATTTCGGGTATTACCGGTGATGTGGAACCGGGAGATAAAATATGGGAAATTCTGCGGGCCCGTTTGCCCTGGCTTTTGATAGGTTTGCTGGGAGGTATTTTGGGAGCAGTAGTTCTGGGTTCTTATGAAGCAACACTTTCGAAAGTTACAGAGCTGGCATTTTTTATTCCTTTAATAATGGCAATGGCCGGTAATGTGGGGGTACAGTCGTCAGCTATTGTGGTACAAAGTATTGCAAGTGGTGTAAAAGACTTTGAATCGACTTCAAGGAAACTATTTAAAGAAGTTGCAATTGCATTGGTTACTGCTGCCATTTTTGCCAGTCTGATATTTATATATAATACTGTGCGGCAGGGTGATATGAATCTGACCTATACAGTTTCAATCTCTTTGTTTATTGTAATTCTTTTTGCTTCAATATTTGGAACGGTCATCCCATTGGTTTTAAATCGTTTTAAAATCGATCCGGCTCTGGCAACCGGCCCGTTCATTACAACAATGAATGATATTTTTGGTATGATGATTTATCTGTTAATTGGGCAGGTATTTTTTAGTATTCTTTAAAAACAAAAAGTGAAACCTGAAAAAATTATAATCGGGAGAAAGGATATAGCTGATTTTCAGAAGTTAAATCTTTATGGAATTGAAGTGAAAGTCGATTCAGGAGCTTACACATCCAGTTTTCATTGCCATAAAATTGAACAAATATTTAAAGATGGTGTACAATTAGTTAGGTGTGTTTTTCTTGATCCTGACCACGAACAATATCACGAGAAAGAATTTTGTTTTGATAATTTTAAGGTGCGCAATGTAAAAAGTTCAAATGGAGTGGTGGAAGAAAGGTTCTCGATTTTTACCGAAATAACCATTTTTAGAAAAACATATCCGATTGAACTGACTTTGACAGAAAGACCGGATATGAAACATCCGGTATTGTTAGGCCGTAAATTTTTATCAAAAAGGTTTTTGGTTGACACATCAAAAAAGAATTTATCATTTAAGGGAAAAGTTATTAAGGTATCTTTTTAGGTTAATAACGGCTTAAAATATTAATTTACAAATCAATAAAACAAAAATAAGAAATGAAGATAGTAGTATTATCGCGTAATCCTGAGTTGTATTCTACAAAAAGGCTGATTGAAGCAGGTAAAGAAAGAAATCACGAAATGTTGATTGTAGATCACTCAAAATGCGATTTGGCAATAGAGAAAAAAAATCCGGTGGTAATATATAAAGGCGAAAAACTTGAAGATGTTGATGCTGTTATCCCAAGAATCGGAGCATCGGTAACCTTTTACGGTACAGCGGTAGTCAGGCAGTTCGAAATGATGAAGGTATTTACATCCGTGGAATCGCAGGCACTGGTTCGTTCGAGAGACAAATTAAGGAGTTTGCAGATTTTGTCCCGTGCAGGATTAGGATTGCCAAAAACCGTTTTTACCAATTATTCGCGTAATGTAAAGGAAATTATTCGTGAAGTGGGGGGAGCCCCGGTGGTAATAAAATTACTGGAAGGTACTCAGGGTCTGGGGGTTGTGCTGGCCGAAACCGACAATGCTGCCGAATCGGTAATAGAAGCGTTTAACGGTTTAAAAGCAAGGGTAATCGTTCAGGAATTTATCAAAGAAGCAAAGGGTGCCGATATCCGTGCCTTTGTTGTTGACGGTGTCGTGGTTGGAGCTATGAAACGGCAGGGTAAAAAAGGAGAATTCAGGTCAAATCTTCATCGCGGAGGAACTGCTGATATTATTAAACTCTCTGACGATGAAGAAAATGCAGCTTTAAAAGCATCTCGTGTAATGGGGCTTGGTGTTTGTGGTGTTGATTTATTGCAATCCAATAAGGGGCCGTTAATCCTGGAAGTAAACTCATCCCCCGGACTTGAAGGTATTGAGTCGGCAACAGAAAAAGATATTGCAAAAAGTATTATCCGATATGTTGAACGCAACGTATAGAGCGCATTAAAATGACAACTCATGAAAAACTGATTATTCTGGGTGAAGAAATTAAACCTGGTCAAAGGAAAATTTTAAATCTCGATATTGCCCGCTTACATACCCATACAAAAATTGAAGTTCCCGTTATTGTTGAACGGGCGCGTAAAGCAGGGCCGGTTCTGTTGTTAAACGCAGGAATTCACGGTAATGAATTAAATGGGATAGAGATTGTCAGGGAATTATTGGTTAAAAAATATACCAAACCAGAACAGGGAGTGGTTATCAGTATTCCCACCTTAAATGTTTTCGGATTTTTAAATCAAAGCAGAGAGTTTCCCGATGGTAAAGATTTGAACAGGTTTTTTCCGGGAACAAAAAGTGGATCGCTGGCTAGTATTTTTGCTTACCATATGATGCAGGAAATTATGCCGCACGTGGATTACTGTATTGATTTCCATACGGGAGGGGCTCGGCGTTTTAATTCATCACAAATACGTATTTCCAGAGAGAATCCTGAATTGCTTGAGTTGGCAAAAGTCTTTAATCCTCGCTTTATCGTTTATGCGAGTCAACGCGAAAAGTCTTTCAGGCAGGCAGCAATGATGATCAATAAAAAAGTGTTACTTTTTGAAGGTGGTAAGGCATTGGATTTTAACCAGAGAATTACCAACAAGGGAGTAAATGGAACCTTACGTTTAATAAATCACCTGGGCATCCGAAATTTTTCTGAGGAATTAAAAACAAACAGTTATTCAAAAGCCATAGTTATTCAAAAGTCAAGCTGGTTAAGAGCGAAATATGGTGGCTTATTCAGATTTTTTGTAAAGGATGGAACTAAGGTAGAAAAAGGTGACCTAATTGGAGTTATTTCTGATCCTTACGGAAGGTTTGAGTCAAGGGTGAAAATACCTGAAAGTGGCCATATAATTGGAATTAATCATGCTCCAATTGTTTATAAAGGGGATGCAATTGTGCATTTGGGATTTGAGTAAAGAGAGTCGGACTTTTTAAAGAATGGCAAATCTTCTTTGGCTTGGAAAGTCGAAGTCAAATAAAACTAATACAAAAGGGCGATTTGAAAATCCACAGATCCAATTTATACTGAATTTATTGCAATCACAGGATCGAGTTTTGCTGCAGATCGGGCAGGCATAAAACCGGCGATAAAACCAATCACACTCGAAATCATTAAACCGGTCATAATATTTCCAATGGTTAGCATCACTGTAAAATCGCTTACATAACCAACTACAATGGTACCGATAAAAATCAATACAAGCCCAAATATTCCTCCTATTACTGAAAGCACAACAGCTTCAAAAATGAACTGTAACAGGATAAAATATTTTTTAGCACCTAAAGACTTTTGAATACCGATAATCTTTGTTCTTTCTTTTACAGATACAAACATAATATTGGCAATTCCAAAGCCACCTACCAGAATTGAAAATCCTCCGATTATCCAACCGGCCATATTAAAAACAATAAAAAACTGGTCGAATTGGTTGGCCACCAGACTTACCTCGTTCAAAGCAAAGTCGTTTTCTTCCATGGGTTTTAAACGGTGGAGGTTACGCATTATCCCTTCCAGTTCAGCAACAAACTTATCGTTGTCGATATTGGGTTTCGATTTTACACAAATTGTTTGTCCCCGGTCACGATTCCGGATATCTGTCATGTAAAAAGATTTAACAGCCGAGATATGAATATTTTTATCCATAGAAGTGCCAAATGCATCCTGGCCCTTTTTTTCATATACCCCGATAATGTTAAATTTTATTCCCTGAATCTTCATGCTTCGGTTAATAGGGTCAAGTCCGGGAAAAAGTTTTTCGGCAATTTCAGCACCAATTACGGCAACTGGATTTCCGTTTCGCATTTCGTTTTCAGTAAAATAACGTCCTCGCTCAAGTTTTAATCCCCAAACATCAAGCATCCCATGGGTAGTAGCCATAATGGTTACATTTTCCATTTTATCACTTCCCGACTGGGCTGTCCTTGAAAAACCATATAAGAAAGCAGCATTTTCGACTGAATTTGCTCTTCTGAGAATCTCTTCTGTTTCCTCAAATTTAGGAGAAGGGCGGTTAAGATAACGCCACCAGGGATATTCAGATTCACCTTCAGGTGGCATCCATGGCCATTTTTGAATATAAACCATATTGCTTCCCATACTGTCAAGGCTCTCACGAATATATCTTTCCAACGAATCGATTACTGTAAAAACAGAGACAATGGCAAAAATACCTATGGTAATTCCAAGCAGAGACAGGAAAGTTCTCAGCTTATTTGCCTTAAGCGAACCAAAGGCAAAAGAAAAACTCTCGTATATCAATCTTATCAGAAGCATCTTAATTCTTTAATTGAAAGTAAAGTTATAATTTGTTTTTTTAATAAAGGATAAAACAATGTTTAAAAACAATTCAACTGTTCTTCTTTAATTGGTGTAAGTTTTTCAAAATGATTACAATATAATCAGAACAACTTGCAGTGTTTATTTCTTCATAAAGAAAATAGGCAATGCTTTGGTTTTTATGCCCGATTCTACATTGATTTTTTTATCTTTGCAAACAAATTTCGAAAACGTAATAAATGGCTGATAATAAAAAAATTAAGACTGCGTTGGTTTCGGTGTTTCATAAGGAAAACCTTGACGCAATTATTCATAAACTAAATGAATTGGGTGTAAAAATTTTGAGTACCGGAGGAACCAAAAGTTTTATTGAAGGACTTGGAGTTGAAGTTACTTCGGTTGAAAGTTTAACCGGATATCCATCCATTTTGGGCGGAAGAGTAAAAACACTACATCCAAAAGTCTTTGGCGGAATTCTTTCACGACGCGATAATCAGGGAGATGTCAGTCAGTTAACAGAGTACGAAATTCCTGAGATCGACCTGGTAATTGTAGATTTATATCCATTTGAAGATACAGTTGCTTCCGGAGCTAAAGAACAGGATATAATTGAAAAAATAGATATCGGTGGAATTTCATTAATTCGTGCTGCAGCCAAAAATTTTAAAGATGTGGTAATTGTACCTTCGCAAAAAGAATATGGGCCTTTGTTAAGTCATCTTGAAAAAAATAGGGGTGAGTTTTCTATGAGCGAGCGAAAATGGTTTGCAGGCAGGGCGTTTGGAATTTCTTCACATTACGACGCAGCTATTTTTAATTATTTTGCTGAAGATTCGGAAGAGGCGAACGAACGTATTAGTCTGAACAATGGTGATGTCCTTCGTTATGGAGAAAATCCGCATCAAAAAGCCACTTTTTACAAATTCAATAATTCTCCGGGTGAACTAACTTTATCGAATGCAAAAGTTTTACAAGGTAAAGCGCTCTCATACAATAATATGCTCGATGCCGATGCGGCCTGGAAATCTGCCAGCGATGCTTATCATTCTGTAACTCATATTGAAAATAAAGTCGCAGTTTCGGTAATTAAACACCTGAATCCATGTGGATTGGCAGTGACAAATAATATTATGGAATCGCTGGAGTTGGCATGGGCAGGCGATCCAATCAGTGCTTTCGGAAGTATCATATGTTTTACAAGCGAAGTGACAAAAGAAATTGCTGAGTGGTTTGGTAAAAAGTTTGTCGAGATTCTTATTGCGCCTTCCTTTACTGATGAAGCTTTGGAAGTATTGGGTAAAAAGAAAAATTTGAGAGTCCTGGTAATTCCGGTAAAAGAAGAAATTACAGGTGAAAAATTATATCGTTCAATTAGCGGTGGAATGCTTGTTCAGGATGAAGATGAAGGTATGGATGCCAAACTCGAAACTGTAACCAAAAAAGAATTTGATGCATCAAAAGCCAATTTGGCAAAGTTTGGAATTACCGCTTGCAAACATCTTAAAAGTAACGCTATCGCAATCGTTACGGAAAACAGTAACGGAGCATTTTGGTTAACCGGTGCAGGTATGGGCCAGCCGAATCGTTTGGATAGCCTAAGACAGCTTACAATGCCTCGATTTGAAATGAAAAAGGGCCTTAGAATTGAGAATTCAATTTTGATTTCAGATGCCTTTTTCCCATTCCGCGACAGTATAGAAGCTGCCAATGAATATGGCGTAAAATACATTGTCGAACCCGGAGGAAGTATTCGTGATGATGAGGTTATTGAAGCTTGTAACGAGTTTGGTATTGCAATGGCATTTACCGGAAGAAGACATTTTAAACATTAGAAAACTCTTTTATATACAAGATAATCATTAAATCAAATGGGACTATTTTCATTTTTAACACAGGAGATTGCAATTGACCTGGGAACAGCCAATACCATTATCATTCATAATGATAAGATTGTGGTTGATGAACCATCGATTGTTGCTATTGATCTGAAAACAGAGAAAATGATGGCAATCGGAGAAAAAGCCCGTCAAATGCAGGGGAAGACACATGCTAACCTGAAAACAATCAGGCCATTGCGTGACGGAGTAATTGCCGATTTTAATGCGGCTGAACAAATGATTCGGGGGATGATAAAAATGATAAATCCGAAGCCAAAATTATTTGCGCCGGCCCTGAAAATGGTGATTTGTATTCCTTCGGGAAGTACTGAAGTGGAAATTCGTGCAGTGCGGGACTCCTCTGAACATGCGGGAGGAAGAGAAGTTTATATGATTTATGAACCTTTGGCGGCAGCAATTGGAATTGGGCTGGACGTAGAAGCACCTGAAGGAAATATGGTGGTGGATATTGGTGGCGGTACTACAGAAATTGCTGTGATATCGCTGGGTGGTATTGTAACCAATAAATCGATCCGTATTGCAGGTGATGATTTGACTGCCGATATTATGGAGTACATGCGTCATCAACACAATATTAAAATTGGCGAAAGAACTGCAGAGGAAATTAAAATCCATGTTGGTTCTGCTTTGTCTCAACTAAAGGATCCACCACCGGATTATGTGGTACAGGGACCAAATCAAATGACAGCACTGCCGATAGAGGTTCCGGTATCTTACCAGGAAATTGCACACTGTTTGGAGAAATCGATTTCCAAAATTGAAACTGCCGTGTTAAGTGCTTTGGAGCAAACACCACCTGAACTTTACGCTGATATTGTTGTAAAAGGAATATGGCTGGCCGGTGGAGGTGCACTTCTAAAAGGTTTGGATAAAAGATTGACTGATAAAATCGGTATTACATTCCATATCGCAGAAGATCCCTTACGTGCCGTAGTGCGCGGTACCGGTATTGCGCTTAAGAATGTTGAAAATTTTTCTTTCCTGATTAAGTAAAACGACACCAAATTTTCTCGTGTAAACAATGAGAGGTCTGCTACGCTATTTGTTGAAAAATTATGCGTTTCTTCTTTTTCTAATATTAGAAGTAATTGCATTTACATTAATTTTCAATTTTAACAAATATCAGCAGGTTAAATACCTTAATTCATCAAACAGGATTACTGCATCAATTTATAATTCGTTTAATGCCGTTGGAAGTTATTTTAGGCTGGCTTCGGTAAACAGAAAACTGGCAGAAGAAAATGCACACCTAAAATCGGTTTTGGGTAAATTGCCATATTTAGAATTATCTGGAGATACACTGCTTGATTCGCTTGAAGTTAAAGATTCGTTATATCGTTATATTTCAGCCAAGGTAATTAATAATTCGGTCGATAATCAGAACAACTATATTACACTTAACAAAGGGAGGAAACATGGTATAAAACCGGATCAGGGTATAATTAACCCGGATGGAATCGTGGGTGTAATTACCAATGTTTCTGAGTCCTACTCACTGGGATTTTCGGTATTAAACAAAAGGTGGGGAGCATCGGCAAAGTTGAAAAAAAGCGGAACATTCGGACCACTCTCCTGGGATGGCAGAGATTCCGAATTTGTGTTTCTTAACGGAATTCCATTTCATGTTGACCTGGCTGTAGGGGATACTGTTGTTACAAGTAGTTATTCTTCAGCTTTTCCTGAGGATATTATGATTGGAACTGTATATTCTATTGATCAACCTTCAGGTGAAAATTATTATCACATTCAGGTAAAACTGGCTGTAGATTTTAGGGCATTATCATATGTTGATGTGATAAATAATTTGAAAGTTGAAGAGATTAATAACCTGGAAAGTACAATTGATAAATGATTAGAATTCTGTTAAAATATGCCATTATGTTTGTATCTCTGGTTTTAATCCAGGTACTGATTTTTAATCAGGTGCAGTTCAATGGCTTTTTTAATCCATATGTCTATATACTATTTGTAATTCTGCTTCCTTTGAGCACTCCACGGTATGCAATATTAATACTTGGTTTTTTCCTGGGACTTGTTATCGATATTTTTACGAATAGCCTGGGTATTCACGCAGCAGCAACAGTTTTTATTGCTTATGCAAGATCCCTTGTAATCAGATTGATTTCTAACCGGGAGGATGACAGAAGTGATTATCCCGGATTAAAACAAAATTCTTTGGTGTGGTTTGTCAGGTATGTTTCAATAATGGTTGTTCTGCACCATGTATTTTTGTTTTATATTGAGGTATTTACATTGGCAAATTTCTTTAATACATTTTATCGGGCAATTCTCAGTTCAATTTTTTCAATTATTGTTATAGTTTTAAGTCAGTTTTTGGTTTTTAGAGATTAATTTTAAAACGTGGACATTTTTTCAAAAAGAAAATACCTGGTTATTGCAATATTTCTTGCAGCCGGAACAGTATTTCTGATTAAATTATTTGGTTTACAGGTAATGGATTCGAAGTACAAGGTATCGGCTACAAATAATGTATTACGCGAAATTGTACAATATCCTGCCCGCGGTCTGGTGTACGACAGAAATGGTACCTTAATGGTATTTAATAAACCTGCTTACGATTTATTAATTACACCTCGCGAAGTAGAGGCTTTTGATACAACCGCCTTTTGTAAGTTACTTGAAATTTCAAAAGAAGAACTAAACGCAGGAATTCAAAAAGCCAGGGAGTATTCCACTTATAAACCATCTATTCTTATCAAACAAATTCCCCCGGAAAGTTTTGCCTACCTTCAGGAACAATTGTACAAATTCAAAGGATTTCATACACAATCTAGAACACTAAGAGAATATGCACATTCCTCTGCAGCTCATGTTTTAGGTTATGTAAGCGAGGTAAACGATAATGATATTAACAGAGATGAGTATTACAAACCAGGAGATTATATTGGTGCCAGCGGGATTGAAAAAACCTATGAAAATCAACTAAGAGGAGTTAAGGGGATTAAAAAACAATTAGTTGATGTACATAACCGAATTCAGGGAAGTTATTTAAATGGTGCAGAAGATATTCCTGCACAGATTGGGAAGGATATCATATCAACACTGGATGCCGATTTGCAGATTTATGCCGAACAGCTTTTTCGGAATAAACGGGGTGGGGTAGTGGCAATAGAACCCTCAACAGGAGAAGTGCTGGCCTTGGTTAGTGCGCCAACCTATGATCCCGGATTATTGGTTGGACGGGTTAGGGGAACAAACTACAATATCCTTTTAAGGGATACGCTAAAACCACTTTTTAACAGAGCCACTCAAGCTAAATATCCTCCAGGCTCAACATTTAAATTAATTAATACTTTGGTTGGACTGGAAACAGGTGCTATTACAACAAATTCGCGATTTTCATGTTACGGAAAATCAACAACTCCCATACGTTGTACACACAATCATGTTTCTCCTGCCGATGTGGTGGATGCCATACGCGAATCCTGTAATCCGTTCTTATGGAACACTTTCCGGGCTACAATAAGAAAATACAACAGTACTGCTGAAGGTTTTAATGTATGGCGTGAATATGTGGCCAGCTTTGGGATTGGCCAGATTTTGAGTAGTGATTTTCCTAATGCTTTATCAGGTAATTTACCAAAAGAATCCTTATACAACGGAATTTACGGATCAGGACGTTGGAGTCCACTTACTATTCGTTCTTTGGCAATCGGGCAGGGTGAACTTGGCGCAACGCCGCTTCAAATGGCAAACGTTGCTGCAGCCATTGCAAACCGGGGATATTATTACCCGCCGCATCTAATAAAGGAGATCGAAAATGATACAATTCCAGGAAGTTTTAAAAAAAGGAGAAATACAAAAATATCTCCTGTAAATTTTGAGCCTATCATTGAAGGAATGGAACAGGTAGTTAACGGAAATTTAAATGCAACAATAGGTGTTCCGGGACTACAAATGTGTGGTAAAACCGGAACGGTTGAGAATAATCAAGGCTCTGATCACTCGGTTTTTACAGCTTTTGCACCAAAAGAAAATCCCAAAATAGCCATTTTTGTTTATGTCGAAAATGGAGTTTGGGGATCGAGATATGCTGCTCCAATGGCGAGTTTGATGGTTGAACAATATTTAAATGATACCATTGCTGCCAAAAGAAAATGGGTGGAAAAAAGAATGCTGGATGCCAATTTATTAAACCCAAATCAGCCCAAGTAATATGCCAAAAAGAAACAGCCTGTGGGCAAACATAGATTGGATAACTGTAATTCTATTTGTTACCTTAATGCTGTTGGGCTGGGTAAATATATATTCATCAGTATTCGATCAGGAACACCAAAGTATTTTTGATACAAGCCAGAGATATGGTAAACAATTAATTTGGATTGGTGCAGCGCTGGTAATTGCTTTTGTAATTCTTATTATCGAATCCAATTTTTACGTTTTCTTCTCGTACATTATTTATGGTACAATTATTTTACTGCTTATTCTTGTGCTTTTTATAGGTGTTGAAATAAATGGGCAGACCGCTTGGTTTATGGTCGGATCTTTTAGAATACAACCCTCGGAGTTTGGCAAATTTGCCACCGCACTGGCTTTGGCGAACTATATGAATACACATGGATTTAAACTTCAAAAGCTAAAATCTTTGGCAATTGTTTCATTAATTATCTTAACCCCGGCAGCACTCATTCTCTTACAAAATGATACCGGTTCTGCGCTGGTTTATTTTTCATTTGTTCTGGTTTTATATCGCGAAGGGCTTTCAGGAGTTGTGTTGTTTTTTGGAGCGTTAATGATAGTTTTATTTATTCTGTCCCTGGTGGTTTCAAATCTGGTTTTGGCACTTATTTTATTGGGAATTGCATTAATTGCATTTTTTGTGCTTAATCCAAAATTCAAACAGTTTTTAAGAATCCCGGTATTTTACATGGCATCATTTTTATTTCTGTTTATTGTCAATTTGATACTTGGGAAAAAATATGAGATTTCTTTTTTAATAAGTATTGCATCTGTTGTAGGTACACTAATAGTTTTGGGTTATAGTTTCAGAAAAAGATTGAAATATTTTGCCATCATTTGTTATATCTTTTTAGGTTCAATAATTTTTACTTTCTCTGTCGATTATGTTTTTAATAATATACTTGGTGCACATCAACAAGCCCGTATTAATGAACTGCTGGGAATCAAATCCGATCCGCTTGGAGCAGGGTACAATGTAAATCAAAGTAAAATTGCAATAGGCTCAGGAGGAGTATGGGGGAAAGGATTTTTAAACGGGACACAAACTAAATTTGATTTTGTACCTGAACAGGATACTGATTTTATTTTTTGTACAGTTGGTGAAGAATGGGGATTTGCCGGTTCAATATTGGTAATTGGACTTTTTATGATCTTTTTAACCAGGTTGATTTGGTTGGCAGAACGACAGCGATCAGGATTTTCAAGAATTTATGGTTATTCGGTTGCGGTAATTTTGTTTTTCCATTTTTTTGTAAATATTGGAATGACTATCGGGATCATGCCGGTTATTGGAATTCCTTTGCCTTTTTTTAGTTACGGTGGTTCCTCTTTGTGGTCGTTTACAATTTTGTTGTTTATTTTTATTCGACTGGATGCCAGCCGGTACGAAAAATTTTAATTCATTTTGAAACAATCGAAACCTCAGGAATACTTATATCAAGCTGATGTTTTTGGTTTACGAATTCTATCATATCAAGCATAAATTCTCTAAAATTTGTCTCAAAATATTTGTCCTTTTCTTTTACTGTCTTTTTTACAAAGTCAGATTTTTCAGGCAAAGAACTGTAGTTGCTCATTATTTTAAGCGACTGAATTATTCCGTTCATTGAAGCATAAGACTCCAGTCTTCTGTTTTGGATGAGGAAAGGCAGAAAACCCTGAACACGCATCGGTAACTTTCTGAAATTTTGTAACAAAATGGCATGCGAACGTTTGGCAAAATTTCTTAAAGTGGAATCGTGATACAAATGCCAGTTTTTAGCCAGGTAATGATCGTATAAAAAATCAATTATTATTCCCGAATAGAGGCCATACTCTTTTCTAAACAGCATTTTTGCTTCTCTGAATTTAGGATGGGCGTCAGTAAAGGAATCAATTTTGCGATGTAGTAATATACCTTTTTTGATTTCTTCAGGATATTTATCCCAGTCACGACCTTTCACATAATCGCCTATAAAATTGCCAACTAAAGTTCGTTCGTTGGTACCTGATAAATACATATGTGCCAAATAATTCATCGTTTAAAAGAACGCTTTAAACCACTATTTGTTTTAAATGGAGTTATTAAAAGATTTTGCATTCGTAAAAAAATAATTAAAGTTTAAAATGTTTCACCTATGCTATCGGACAAAAAAAAGATTTCACGATGTGCATCCGAATTATAAGTTCAGTATGCATTTTTTGTATTGTTATAAACCAAAATCGACAATTTTAAATGCGGTTGCACAAAAAGAACTCCTTTAATGTGCAATCATAAATTGCCGGTTTAACTGTTTTGAATTATCTATTGTAAGTCGTCCTGTATAAATACCGTTTTCCAGGTTAGATAGGTTTATTCCGATTAGGTTTTCACCTGAAATTTTACCGCTTAATTCCTTTTGAGCAACAATCTGACCCTTTAAATTGATAATTGAAAGCGTAATTTTTTCGGTTGTATTAACATTGAAACGAAAATTTGTTACTCCGGAAGTTGGATTAGGATAAATATTTAATTCTGGATTATTCAGTTCATTCATATCAGTGCTAACTGAAAGATTAGTTGTGAATTCCACACAATTCCCATATTGAGTGCCAGCCGAATTGGTGGCAAACGAACGGACATAATAGGTTACACCTTCCACAAGTCCGTTTATTTCAGATTGAAATAAACCGGTGCCCGGATCTTCTGCAATAACATTGTCCCTGTAATTAGGATTGTAAAACGTTCCCCATACAAATCCCTGGGTTATAATTTCTCCTCCGCCATCATCAATAACATTTCCCGAAACTGTTACGCCAGAAGACGAATTCCGGTTTTGAAAAACTGTTGTTACAATTGGAAAAAGAACGATTCCCTTTTGATAAGCATACGATTCCATTAAGGCTTTTCGAATCTTGTCTCCTTCAATATAATGGTAATAAACCAGGCCAACAACCAATTGAGCAACCTGCCTGGGAGTTGCAGCGACACCAGGCGTTTTTGCCCTGTCGTACTGACTTTTCAGAAAACTGCTAACACTTAAATTTTGGTTATCAAGGTTCAGACTTTTTAAACCATAAAGAATATCATATCCGGTCATTTGCAATAATACCCTGACCATCCTTTTTTCGATACTGTCAACAAGGTAAGGACTATTTACATCCAATAAGCCATCGCTGGTCATTAATCTGTCAAAATCATTACAAAAATTTTCAACGTCGATATCACTGTAACCATAATTGTTTAATAAATGTAAGTAGTTGGAATGTACCTGTTTAATGGAATTGAACAAACTATTGTCTCCGCGAAGGTATCTGTTAATTACTGCAATTCTGAATTCATCGAACTTTGAAAGTTGGATACCTTGATAAAAAGAAAGCTCTGCATTTGCCGCGACAATTGAATCGTATTTGGTACTTAATAATTCTTCCTGAATATCCTGGTAAACTGTGTCGAAGTTGTTAAAGTCAAATGTTACTGCGAACATCATATTTTGCATTGTATCAAGCATTGCTTTTATCTGTGCAGCATCAAATCCACTTTTTACCTCCAATTCATTAAGCGTTTCAGGATTTTTCGTGGAAAGAATGTCTGAAGCCGATTCTTTATTTACTGTTGGTGCAATTTGTGATTCACAGTCAACAACTTGCCCCTTGTTATAACAAGTTGTTTCCACATGTCCGTCGGCATAGGTTTTAGTAGAAATTCCATGTCGTCTATCATCAACCATATTTACCTCTTCAGTTGATATAATTTCCATTTCCGGATAACTTTTCATTGTTATGGTTACCTTACCTTGCCACCATTCTATATTATCTTGTTTGCCTGTTGTAATCTTGGTATAATCAATATGTTGTTCAACAACTTCAAACTTGCTATCTCCCAAAGATGTTCTCTTCTCAAGTGTTTCATTATAAAAAATACTATATAAAAATGCTGTTGTGTTAATTGAGCCTAAAGCAAACCAGACAAAAACTCCGAAAATGATTGCTGATATAGTTGATTTCCAGGATGTTTTGTTAAGTCTTTTCTTTTTCATGGCAATTTAAATTAAGAATAATCCTCTTTACAAATGAGTAGGTAAACAAATGGTAATTTATTTTTTCCTGTTTTTTTAGAACTTGTACACGTGGTTTATTCAATTAAAACTTTTAAATAAACATTCGTATTTTCGCTGTTCAATTAGAACGTAGAACATTTGGTATTATCATAACTGGTATAAAGAAAATTTACATTTATACTATATTTCATACTAAAAGGTATGAATATTTATTATAAAATCAAAAAATTGATAATTTGGATAAAATTAATGTCAACGGCCTCCACAAACTTTTAACCTTTCTGATTCTTTTCCGGAGTTTGTAAACAAGAAAATGATGTTTCATTTAATTCAAAATCAATACATAAAAATGAATATCTTTTTTATTCTATTTTTATTTTCAATCCGGCTCTTTGTATAAAAAATTCTGAACAGAAAGAAAAACGGGAATTAATAATTTAACTCAGTTTATATTCAATTAAAATAAATATGAAATTTCAAGTTTGTGCAATTAAAATTCTGGTTACCAATAAGTCAGTTTTGAAATCCGATTTATCATATGATATTTCAAATTTTTGGCAGATAGGAAAACATAATTTTATTCAAATTATACTTATTAATTGACTTGAATCAATTCTATTATTTTTTAATTTTGCGATTCTTAAAAACAAAAATGAAGAAAAAGATTGTAGCATTTGGAGAAGTAGTTTGGGATATGTTACCAAATGAGAAAGTGCTTGGAGGTACTCCTTCTAATCTTGTTTTTCGTTGCAATTCTCTGGGAGAGAATGGATTCCTGCTTTCTCGGATTGGTGATGACGATTTTGGAAATGAAGCTTTGGATAAACTAAAGGAATTAAATATATCTGATGATAATGTTCAGTTAGATACAGAGTTTCCTACAGGTACCGTGCACATCTCTTTTGAAAATGATTATGATTCCCGCTATATTGTTACTCCCGATGTTGCATTCGACCACATTGAATTTTCGGCTGAAGCGTTAAAATTGGTAAGAAATGCCGATTGTTTGTTTTATGGATTGTTGCCCCAACGTTTTGGCCTGTCAAAAAATACTCTTCGGGAATTGTTAAAAGAGTCGCCAAAATCAATTCACTTTTTTGACTTGAAATTATTTGAACATTTTTTTGATGTTATCGTTGTAGAACGCTTATTGAAAAGTTCAAATTTGGTACGTATTAAAGAAAAAGAGATTGATTTTTTGAGTAAAGAGCTGGGACTTAAGAATGATGATTTAAACACTTTTTGTTTGAATCTTTGTAAAAAATATAAAATTGATTTAATCCTGATAACCCGTGGTCATAATGGAGTTTTTGCTTTTCATCATAGCAAAGGTGCTTTTCATGATTCGGGATACCAAATTGAAGTTAAAGACAATGTAGGATCAGGAATGGCTTTTTGTGCAGGCTTTTTACATTACTATCTGGATAAAAAACCAATTCAGGTAGCACTGAATTTTGGCAATGCTGCCGGTGCTCTCAATACAACAAAGTTGGGTGCAACTTCCTATTTTGATAAAAAGGATGTACTCGATTTTATGAAGAATACACCCAAAAACCAATAATCAAAGTAACTTTTTTCAAAATAACAATACTGTAAAACATCTTTGTTCTGGTAACTAAGCCTGAGGATTTTCAGTTTAACTAATTAAAAAAGATATGAAAACCTCAAGAAAGGAAATTACACGTTTGCTATTTGATACATTATGGGGAAAGTATATCGAAAGGGTGTCATATGCAAAGAAATATTCCGACTTAGTAATAAAGAAAGGTGGTAAAATTGTTTTTGATCACATTGCTTTCCGGACCCTAAATTCACATACAGGTGAACAACCCGAAGGAATCAGGGCAATAAAACATATTCTGAATTTTCTGGATTACAAACCTGTTTCGGAATACAATTTCAGCAAAAAGAAACTGAAAGCCTTTCATTTTGAACATCCCGATGAATTGTTCCCAAAAATATTTGTTAGTCAACTTGAGGTAAGCAAATTACCGGGATGGGCACAAACTGCTATAAACAAAACTGTTAAGAATACTCCATATTTATTGTCCGACAGAAGTATTGGGCTGTTAAGATCATTGGAGGAAAATGGTGATTTACCCGTAGAAGCTGCAGAATATCTAATAAAAGATTTGGTTCAGTATTTCCGCAGGCCATGGAATATTCCACAAAAAGACGATGTTTTAAAAATTAACGATGTAACACAATACGGTGCCTGGGTTTTATTACATGGAAATTCAGTTAATCATTTTGCTGCATACATTAATTATCAGAACGTAAAAGAATGGCCCGATTTAGAGACAACATGCAAAGGATTGGCAAATTCAGGAATTCCAATGAAAGAAGAGATTGAAGGAGAAAGAGGATCCAAACTACGTCAATCGGCAACACAAGCTGTTAAGGAAGAAGTAAAGGTAAAAACCGATGGTGGTATTGAAAAAATTACCTGGACATCTGCATATCTTGAATTAACGGAACGAAATCATTTTACTGAAAACGGAACCACCAAATTATTTACCGGATTTTTAGGAGCACAGGCAACTCACCTTTTTGATATGACTCAAACTCACGACAATTAGGATAAGATTAGATTTTGAGATCTACATTGATTAGTTTTCGGGGGATTTGAACAGATTCCTCGCTTCGCTCGGAATGACAACCCTCCCAACAGCATTAAAACTGTGACCTCTTGTCATTCTGAACGAAATGCAATGAAGTGAAAGAATCTTTTCCATATTATTTGTTTTACCGGATAACAGTAATTCTTATTACAAAGTAATATGACGAAAAACAAGACCGGGAGAAAACAATAAAAGTCAAAATTTTTCTTTGCGAATAACCTTCTGTTTTTAATACACCTTAGGAACATAAGTCACTTCATCAAGCGGAGGCCGCACATAACCTTTATTGTCTTTTCTTGGTGGAAGTTCCATTGGTGGTGGAGTAAGATCTTTGTAAGGAATTAATGAAAGCAGGTGATGAATACAGTTTAATCGTGCCTGTTTTTTATTATCAGCATCGACAGTGTACCACGGGCTAAGTTTTGTATCGGTATAAGCAAACATTTCATCTTTTGCTTTTGAATATTCTGTATATAGTTCTCGGGATTTCAAATCCATAGGACTAAGTTTCCATCTTTTGGTAAGATTATTTATCCTTGAAATAAACCTTTTTTCCTGTTCTTCTTCACTTACTGAAAACCAATATTTTATTAAAATTATCCCTGAGCGAATTAACATTCTCTCAAAATTGGGGCAGGCACGTAAAAAATCCCAGTATTCTTCATCCGTACAAAAGCCCATTACTTTCTCCACTCCGGCCCGGTTGTACCAGCTTCTGTCGAAAATTACCATTTCTCCGGCTGCAGGCAAATGCGCCACGTAACGCTGAAAATACCATTGAGATTTTTCTCTTTCGGTAGGAGTACCAAGTGCTACCACTTTGCAAATTCGGGGATTTAAAACCTGGATTATTCTTTTAATTGTTCCTCCTTTTCCCGCTGCATCCCGTCCTTCGAAAATTACAACCACCCTCAATCCCTGGTGTTTTATCCACTCCTGAAGTTTTATCAATTCAACCTGGAGTTTGTTTAGTTCGTGTTCATAATTTTTCCTGGAGATTTTATGATGATTTTCTCCGTTTGAACCTGCTTTTGCCATATCCCCTAAGTTTAATTATGGTTTCTATTAAAATGAAATTCCTTTAAATTTAGTGAAATTTAAACAGATACAAACAGAGCCTAACTTAAAGTTCTTCTTTAACCAGGGGGTATTTGCCAAAAAATGATAATTATACCAAAATATAAGCACCAAATAAACTGTCTTT
>ENA-ORCQ01000174-ORCQ01000174.1-marine-metagenome-genome-assembly--contig:-NODE-174-length-34253-cov-3.968926_pt1 | contig 34253 bp, 23 predicted proteins | sample MGYA00237780_ERZ508510 | MGnify/ENA primary metagenome ERZ508510 (study PRJEB26181, sample SAMN06268981) | marine metagenome | isolation source: Tt an E2 anaerobic enrichment on eucalyptus from sediment...
TCTTAGTGCGCAACTTAAACGGGTTGAATCAAAATCAGAAGAGCTGGAAAAAGTACATCGTCAGCATTTGGATAAACTTGAACAAATCTCTGGTATGTCGGCTGAAGATGCAAAAGCACAATTGGTTGAATCTTTAAAGGCCGAAGCCAAAACCGAGGCAATCTCTTACATTAACGAAATTATGGAAGATGCCAAGCTGACCGCAAATAAGGAGGCTAAAAAGATTGTTGTAAAATCGATTCAAAGAGTTGCTACCGAAACGGCAATTGAAAATGCTGTAACCATTTTCCATATCGAAAGTGATGAAATTAAAGGTAGAATTATCGGTAGGGAAGGACGAAATATCAGAGCACTGGAAGCGGCAACAGGAGTTGAAATCGTGGTGGATGATACCCCCGAAGCTATTGTTCTTTCTGCTTTTGATCCGGTTCGTCGCGAAATAGCCCGATTAGCGTTACACCAGTTGGTAACCGACGGTAGAATTCACCCGGCAAGAATTGAGGAAGTTGTAAGCAAAGTTAAAAAGCAAATTGAAGAGGAAATTATTGAAACCGGTAAACGAACCACAATCGATTTGGGTATTCATGGATTACATCCTGAACTGATTCGATTGATTGGTAAAATGAAATACCGTTCTTCATACGGACAAAACCTGCTTCAACACTCTCGTGAGGTTGCTAACCTTTCGGCTATTATGGCTTCTGAACTGGGTTTAAATGTGAAGAAAGCAAAACGTGCCGGACTGTTGCACGATATTGGTAAAGTGCCTGATGATGAGCCGGAATTACCACACGCTGTTTTGGGGATGAAACTGGCAGAGAAATACAAAGAAAAACCTGATGTTTGCAACGCCATTGGTGCTCACCACGATGAAGTGGAAATGCAGACTTTGCTTGCTCCAATCGTTCAGGTTTGTGACGCAATTTCAGGTGCCCGGCCAGGTGCCCGACGCGAAATCGTGGAGTCGTATATCAAGAGATTAAAAGACCTTGAAGATCTGGCTCTTTCTTATCCCGGTGTTATGAAAACCTATGCAATTCAGGCTGGTCGTGAGTTACGTGTTATTGTTGGAGCCGATAAAATGTCGGATCAGGAGACAGAACAATTGTCCTACGATATTTCCAAACGTATCCAGGATGAGATGACTTATCCGGGACAAATAAAAATTACAGTAATTCGCGAAACACGTGCTGTGAGTTACGCTAAATAAAAAAAGAATTACATCAAATATTTAAAACCTTTCTGTTTTTACAGGAAGGTTTTTTTGTTGTCAAATAAGGCATTTGAAAAAATGGACTCACCTTGAAAATGAGGTGGATTTTTTTAGGGATTTTTTAGATGTAATAGGCTTTTTCCAACTAAATCTTTTGGAATATTTGATGCTTATTCATGTTCTTAACTAGTGGTTTAATGGAACGTTATAATTTCCGTCCGGGGCAACATTAATCGCTTATAGCTTCATTCTTCGCCGGACGGTTCCATAATCTTCATCATTCCCCAGAGCTATAAGATTTCGCTACGGGTTGTTGCTTTTCGCCCATTTTGGGCTAAGAATGTAACAAGCCCTGAAGGGGCGAAATGCAATAGCCCAGGGAAGAGTGACTAAAAGGAACGATGCCTTGGGTATATTGAAATCATAAACAAAAGGCGTAACTAATTAGCTGATTGAAAATCTGGCATTCCATGCGCCGCATAGCACATACCAGAATAGAACTAAATATCCTTTGTGTGATATTGATAAGAAAAATCAGTTATACTCCACCTAATTTTCAAGGTGAGCCGAAAAATGTTACATAGAAGGATGTCATCTCTTTTTTCATAATCAATACAAAAAGGACATCCTTCTTCCTTCCGACTTCGAGCTTCGCGCTTCGTGCTTTCTCAAAACAGTTCCAGTAAACTTTGAATACGTTCTTTTTTATCCATAAAATTTACTGATTGGTAGGAAAGTTCAAGTGTCTGAACCAGCAACTTTAAAAGCTCAATATCAGAATGAGGTTCGGTGTAATGCTCAATGGGGTAAAAATTATTGGTCCGCAAATGATATTCAATTTCCTTTATACTGGTTATAGAGCCCTTGTTGGAAGGGTTAATATAAAACAGAACATCAGATTTACTGTCTTCACCATGAACCTTTCTGGCCAATTCTGAATCTACAATTGCCACTAAAGGATTTTTGGGAAAATCGATAAATTTTGCAGGAAGTTCCAGCATTCTTGCAATTATAGTGTAAAAAATACTAATTGAAACCGGATTCCCTTTTTTTGTATCTAAAAGTTGATTTAGAAAAGAATTTTGGGGGGAGTGTATATTCTTAAAATTGATTGAAAACTCGTTGATGTTAAATATAAAATGGTTTAATATGGTTGTTTTTTCAAGCAGGGTTAGAGAATTGTTTAACTCCAGCCATATTTTCTTTCTTATGTTTTCCAGTTTGAAACGAATGTTGTCTGGATTTAAATCCGGATATTGAAAACGATCGATAATAAGAAAACCGGTTAGCAGATCTCTTTTACTGTCTTTTGTATTGAGCCATTCTTTTAATAATCTTTTAGTTTCTTTAAACTGAAGGTTTTGAATAATATTTTCAATCCTTTCCTGGCAAAATCCATCAAAACTGGATTCCCACTTTTGTTCCAAAGCGGGTATAATTTCATCAGTTTCCTTTAATAACTCTTCCTGAACCCTTTCAAAAACAGTTAAATCGGGATCATCCAGCAAATCAATTAAAGCATCCAGTTTACTATTCATAGGGTATATTATTTATCTGTCAGGCGATTCAATACCTCAACGATTAAATTTGTCATTTTTTCCCTGTAGTTTTCGTTCGCTTTTAAAACTACTCTGTTGGCTATAATCAAACAAACAGTTAGGGCCTTGTGCCCGAGCATTTTAGATAATCCATAAATTGCCGAACTTTCCATTTCGAAGTTGGTGATTTTATAATGCTTATATCTAAATTCTTCTATTTGTTTGTTTAACTCAGGAACAGCTAACGGTAATCTTAATACTCTGCCTTGCGGGCCGTAAAAGCCAGGTGCAGAAATGGTTACTCCATTAATAAAATCAGGACTGTCAAACTTTGATTTTAGAGTTTCAGAGCAGTCTGCAACATAAAAAGTGGGTAATGAATTACGCCAGTTAGTTGCAGTTTTAAAGGCCTTTTCGAATTCAATATCACAATATGATTCTCTGTTTGCATAAAAATTCAACATTCCGTCGAAACCAATTGATTTTTCAGATACTACATATGAGTTAACAGGTAAATCAGGTTGTAAGCCTCCTGAAGTACCAATTCTGACAATATTCAGTGATCGATGTTTTTTATTTATTGTTCGGGTTTTAAGGTCGATGTTGGCTAATGTGTCTAATTCATTTAAGACAATATCAATATTATCAGTTCCGATTCCGGTTGAAATAACCGTTATTTGTTTCTCGTTATACCATCCTAAAACTGTTTTAAATTCCCGATTCTGAATGGTATAATCTATTTTGTTGAAAAATGAGGCTATTGTATCAACACGTGCAGGATCTCCAACAAGAATAATGTCGTCAGAAATATGCTCAGGCTTCAGGTGTAAATGAAATATTGAGCCGTCATTATTTATAATAAGTTCCGAAGGTTTGATCATCTGTATAATGTTGATAGTGTCCAAAACTATTCTATTTTAGATAAATAGACAATATTATAACATAGAAAATATAAACAGTTAAGGGTTGGAAATTGAAAAACTAAAAGAATTTTGTTTACAACTCAAAAAAATAACCAATTTTAAAGATTCTTAGAAACTATTTTAGAAAAATTAGAATTTTCTAAGTTTAATTTTTATTTTTGAAGAACAAATACTAAACGCAAAATCAAATGTCATTTAAAATCTTTACCCTTCAACTCTTTGGAGGATTAAAATCGATCGAAACAATCGAGAAGAAACGTACTGCATTATTGGATGATTATATCGAGTGTAATAAGATTGAAAAATCTGAAGAACTTAAGCGATATCTTGAATTGGAAAAAGAGGTTAATTCGGATGAATTTAGAAAGAAAAAGACAGATATTGAAAAGCTTCGTTTTAAAGGCAGTAAAGAACACAAGCAGTTACTTGAGCTAAAAAAGTTAGAAAAGAAAAAAACTTTAAAAAAGTATCTCGCTGTTGCAGAATCAGCTGATTTAAAGAGATTTGATGAAATTGATTCTTCTGAAAAATCGGCAGAATTTTTTGCATTGGATAAATATGTGAACGATGGAAATTATGCGCGCGATAAAAAATCAGAAAATAAGGAAGAAGCAGAAAATAAATATAACCGATTTAAACAATTACAATCCGATACAGATATTAAATTCTATTTGAAATTTAAAAAATCGGCATTGTATAAAAACTATATTCAGGTATTGGGATCTGCTGATTTAAAGAAATTGTATGAACTGCGTAAAATAACTTCTTCAGGTGAGTTTAAAACCCGCAGGGCATATCTAGAAGACAAAAAAAGATGGGAAAAGACTGAAGAATCTGCACGTGAGAAGGAATTTTTGGATATGAAGAATCAGGCACATTTTATTAATTACTTTAAAAATAAGAGCAATAAAGAATTTGATTTCTTTAAAGAATGGCAGATTGTTTTTGCAGATGATTTTAAAAATAAATCCCTTGATAACGAAAAATGGTCAACAAAAGGTTTTGTTGCAGAGAAGATATTGGGCGACAACTATGGAATTTCAGGTGATAATCATTTTTTTACCGATGGACATAACATTAGTATTAATGGTAAAATGAGCATTCAGGTTAAAAAAGAAAAAACACAGGGAAAATTGTGGCAAATGCCTGCAGGTTTTATTCCGGCAGAAATGGATTATTCTTCAGGTTTAATTTCATCGTGGAACAGCTTTTGGATGGAAGACGGGATATTAGAAGCTAAAATTAAATTTAATCCGGCTCAACAAGTGGTGAGTTCGTTCTATTTGTCAGGCGAAAAGGATTTACCGCGTGTAAATCTACTGGAAATGGGAGCCAAAAACCGCTTGGGTGTTTTAAATGTTAATGGCACTGGTAAAGCTGATGTGCATGGTTTGGATATATCTAATCTTAAAAAAGATAAATGGTACATTTTTACAATCGTTAAAGATGGCCAAAATTATACATGGAAAATTAATGACAAGGAAGTATTGACAATAAACAGTCCTGCATTAAAAGAAAAACTTCATGTAAATGCATCAAGTATTGTAGTTAAAGATGTCCCTGGTCAAAGTTTACCCGTTGGTTTTGATATTCAATGGGTAAGATGTTATCAAAAAAACAGTGTTATTGGGGCAAATTAGTACAATATTGTATTTCGTAAAATAGTTGAAATTTACATTGTCAAACTCAGTAGATAAGCATGCGAGGGTGTGATTTCTGAATTAAGATACCAGCTATTCGTTACAATTAGAAACCTCTTTTATTAAACATGATATAGCCAAAGCTTAACAGGAAATAAACCTGTGTATTTTGCTTGTCGTAATAGTTTAAAGACAAACTTAGCGGGCCTATTCCGGTTTGATATACCAAAGCTGCCATACCCTGTAAATAGTAATTTTGAATAAAATTATTTTGTTCTGTAGAATTCGACATTTCGGGAAGATCTTCATTTACCGGAACAAAACCATATCCTTCGAGTCTTAAATCAAGATTTGGAATAAGTTGAAAAATTGTGCTCATTCCTCCTGCCATATAATTATTCGAATGGAAATTTTCTATAAACAAAGATTTACTGTGAGGCGTTGGATAAAATCCCGGAGCAGCTAATTTGGTAGAGCGAAAATTACTAAATGATTCTTTGTTACTAAAAACGACTTCTCCCAGTAATCCCAAAGTAAAAATTTTATTGAATTTGAAATATCTGTTGGTATGAGCCTTTATTAAAAAGTAATTATGATTTTTTTCTGTCACTGTTTTTGTTTGCGGTGATGTTGTGCCCGGAGTCCATGTTTCTTTTCCGGTAATGTACCTCACCGATATTTTTCGAAAAGCACCTTCATCTGCATACTGTCTGTAATTTAGTGATTTGTTTTCGAAACTTATGACAGTTGAAAAAGAGTTAAATGTGGTTTGATCCGGTTCATCTTCTTTGTTTACCACATCGGTTAAATAGTACTGATCGATACTGTTGGAATAAGCAATACCTCCATAAAATTTACTATGTTGTTTAAGTGGAAATCCCGATTCAATCCTTGTATTATTTTCATTTTGAATAATATATGGCGGACGAACATCCTCAAAAAATAACTCTGAACTGGAAGCAAAGAAATCCCAGCGGTTTAATGTAGTAAATGCTTCAAGATAAAATGGCAGACGTGTTGGATAGTCAATTCGTGCTCCAAGTTTTACTGAACTGTAAAACCTTCCAAAATAAAGATTGGAAGTCAGGGAGTAGGCACGTCTTTTATACGTTCTGTAATTGATACTGGCAAATCCCTGGTTTATTGGTTTGGTGGATATATTTCCGCCGATATTCACAGCAACTTTTTTCTCCTGTTCTACTTCTAAATGTACATCGAAGTAACCTGTTTCCCGGTTGTACCTGGCAATGGGCATTATTGATTTAATATGCTCATCTGCAATAAGTTTAAAGTATTCCTGTTTAAATCTCGACAGGCTGATAACATCATAATTTCCCTTAATGGATTCGATAATAAACCTTCGCTGCATATTATCCCTTACCCCTTCAATCTGTATATTCTGGAAAAAGAGCTGCGGTTTTTTTGCATTAAACTTTTGACGTTTTTCATTCACTGTCTTCAAAGAAACCCTTCTGGTAACCATAGATTTAATACTGTCAATGGATAGCTCGGTGGTTTCTATACCTGCTTTTACAGCCATGTCAATTTTCTGAAAATCCAATAAACCTACGTTTTCAAACTCTGTTTCCAGTACAATTCCTTCACCCTCTGCAATTTCAAAATTAGTGGGACGCATAACCAAATTCGAAATCTGACTTCTTAGATCATCAGATTCAGCAGCTTTTTTATCATTTGCCACTTTATGGCCAATTATAATATCCGGTTGAAAAGCCTCTTTTGTAATATCTTGTGGAAAATTGTTTACAATACCTCCATCAAAAAGTAACTCACCATCTATTTTTATTGGTTTAAAATAGAGAGGTACCGTCATTGATGCACGGATTGCAGCTCCCAAATCGCCATTTCTTAATACTTTTGGTTCGCTTTTATTTACATCAGTAGCAACACATAAAAATGGTACCATTAAACTGTCAAAATTGTATTTACATGCGGCATTGGTTGCTGCCAATAATTCCATAAAGGCAAAATCCATTTGTTCTTCAGGGATAATGTTTGTCGGAGGTAACAGTTTTACTTTATCATCTTTCTTTTCAAAGCTGATATCAATCCAGGCCGGATCTTCCTCCGGTACCTTAAAATAATAACGATAATCTTTTTGAATTTTACCCGTCGACCAAAAATAGAAATCGTCAGATTTAAAAAGTTCTTCCATCTCTTCGGTGGTGTAACCCGCTGCATATAACCCACCTACAATTGCTCCTATTGATGTTCCGGAGATATAATCTATTGGAATATTATTCTCTTCAAGCAATCTGATTACACCGATGTGAGCCATTCCTTTGGCTCCACCACCACTGAGTACAAGACCTACCGATTGTCCGTTGGAATTTAATCCAAAAATCATTGTAAAAATTATGTACAGCAGTAAATATTTTTTCATGGAAAGAATAAACGTGTTTCTGAACAAAATCAAATTTACAAAAATGATTGATGAGTTTTATGTTGCATACTTTAAATCTTTGTTACTAAAGGAAAAACTATTAATTTGAACCCTCATAAAATTGAAACTAATGTTTGTGATAAAAGTATTTAATTAGTTGTTGATAATTTTTTTGATTATTTACTAACGGCATTGATTAAAATAGATTCGAAACATGATAAAAAAAACCACCATTGGCCTTTTAATGTTTTTTATTGTTTATGTTGTATTCGCGGATGAAAGCAATAAAAAAAATGAAAATCCGACAGCCTTGAAACGACCTACTGTTGGATTGGTTTTAAGCGGTGGAGGAGCCAAAGGATTTGCATATATCGGATTTTTTAAAGTTCTCGATGAAGTAAATATGCCTGTTGATTTTATCGGTGGTTCAAGCATGGGGGCCATTACAGCAGCTTTATATTCCGCCGGATATTCTCCTGAAACTATGCAGAAGTTGGTTAAACAACAAAACTGGTCTGAAATTATAAACGATACACAGGAGAGGCAATATATATCATATGAAGAAAAACTTTTTGGAGATAAATATATTTATTCAGTTCCGATAGGAGATAAGGGAGTATCGTTGAGTAAATCGATAACAAGTAGTTTTAATATCGATATGTTACTTAATAACCTGTTTTTACCTGTTGGTCACATTACTGATTTTAATAAACTTCCAATTCCGTTTCTATGTATAGGCACGGATTTACTAACGGGAGAAGCAATCGTTTTAAATAAAGGAAACCTGGCAAGAGCAGTTCGTGCTTCGATGGCAATACCGGGTTATTTTTCTCCAACTTATTATGACGGACGGTATTTGGTTGATGGTGGGGTAGTAAATAATTACCCGGCGGAACAGGTAAAAGCCATGGGCGCAGATATCATAATCGGCGGTGATGTCCAGGCGGGTTTAACGGATGATATAAAGAAATTAAATTCCATAACCAGTATACTTGACCAGGTAGTCAGTTATTACAGGGTAGATGCCAATGTAAAAGGACGTGAACTTACCGATTTATATATCAATTTTCCGATGGAATACGGAATGATGGATTTTTCGGAATACGACTCCATTATTGCAATTGGTGAAAAAATAGCCCGTGAGCATTATGTTGAATTAAAAGCATTGGCAGATTCGATAAATAGTATTGAAAAATCTATTGAAAGAATGGGGGATTTGGCACAAATGGATTCAATACTGATTGATAGTGTTATCTGGCCTGATATCAATGAAAAACAAAAAGAAAGATTTTCGGGATATTTCGACGAGATTTTAAATACTAAATCATCAATTTCACATGTAAACGAACAACTGTTTCTGATTAATGGAACTAAAACATTTGATGACTTCCATTCTGAATTTATATCAGATGATGCTGAATCATTCACTCTTAAACTGGAAGCAGAAAATAACGTAAAGGGAAGTCTTTCAGCAGGGATTCATTACGACAATACCTATCATGGAAGTGTATTACTCAATGCCAGCTTAAGAAATGTTAACCGGGGAAATTCAAAGTTTTTTATTGATGCAGTTTTAAGCCAGTATCCAAGATTGAAATCACTTTTTATAATAAATAATGGAATTAAACCCGGTTTTGGACTTGAATCCGATTTTTATTCCCTTGGATTTAAAGAATATGAAGAAGGCAATACAATTAATAACTGGCATTTTAACAATTTTACATTTGGCACATTTATGCCAATGACCATAAGAAACAATTTCATGCTGAAACTTGGGATTAGATACGAAGTTTTCCAGTTTAAGCAAGATGTTGTGGTGGATCCGGAATTAGATGCTTTTAGGGAATATGCTGATTACGGAAATTTTTATTTATCGTTTAATCACGATTCAAGGGATAAAATAAATTTTACAAATAAAGGACAGTTTGTTGAATTAAAAGCAAAACAAATTGTTCCTGTATCATCAAAATGGGATGATAATTTTTGGAATGGTACCATACTATATCTGAAATACAGCTATTATACAAAATTAGGAGAAAGGCTCGTATTTAATCCTGAATTATTTGCAGGTTATACTTTTGCCAAGCACAAAGCTGAACAACTTCCGGAAAATGACGGACTCAGGGTGAAAATTCCTTCTGTACAGCATTTGTTTGGATTCGGAGGATTAAATCCTGCAAATTACGTAGAAAACCATATTCCGTTTACCGGTTTAAAATTTATTGAAAGCTTTGGTTTATATGCAGGAAAGGTTTCAACTAAATTTCAATATAATGTTTACAAGAAGTTTTATGTAACAGCAATGGTTGATTTTGGATTAAATGAGATGGAACTTTATGATTTGGAGGAAATTGATTGGTTATTTGGATACGGATTAAAATTTAGTTACGAAAGTTTTATAGGACCTGTTGAATTTTCCGTAATGAGTTCCAACATCGATACATCAATAAGCAGTTTTATAAACCTTGGATTCTGGTTTTAAAAAGTGCGTATATTATTCATTTGTTTTTGTATTCAAACTTTGAAATCCTTCGCCCAAAATTTCTTTTGCATCCATTATTGTTATAAAAGCATCAGGATCGATGTTACTGATAAATTCTTTTAAAATGGAAACCTCGCGACGACTTACAACTGTATAAATTATATTTTTTTCCTCACCCGTAAACATTCCTTCACCACGTAAATAAGTACCACCACGTTCAATATCAATCATTAGTTTTTCCTTTATAACTTCGTGCTTTTTCGAAATTATCATAAGTGCTTTGTTATAGTCTGCTCCTTCCATTGTAAGGTCGATTACTTTCCCTGCAATGTAAATTATAATCCACGAATACAATGGAATAGCCCAGTCCCTGAAGGCAACTAATCCAAATAATACTATCACAGAATCAACATAAATCATTAACCTTCCAAGCTGAATATGGGTATATTTCCCAATGATCATAGCGATAATATCTGAACCCCCGGAAGTAGCCCGGGATTTGAAAATCAGGCCCAGTCCAAACCCGGCCAACACTCCTGCAAAAATGCAGGAAAGAAGTACATCATCTACCAAAGGTGCATTGGCGACAGGCCTGAGCCACGAAATTAAATCCATAAAAGTTGCCGTTAATACTGAACCTGCGACAGTTTTTATTCCAAACCTTGGACCCAATACTTTTATCCCGGCAATTATTAAAGGAATATCAAGCATTAACGCAAATAGACCAACAGGTATCCCTTCAGGCCAAAACGAGAACATGCCCTTTGTTAAATAATGCACAACTATGGAAATACCATAAACTCCACCCGGGACAATTTTATGTGGTGTTATAAAAAATACAAATGCCGATGCCAGAATAAATGAACCTACAATGATAAAGGCGTAATCAATAAACCATTTTTTACTGAATAACTTGTCTTTTGATAGAAATGCCATAATCCGGATATTTTTTTGCAAAGCACATAAAAATCGGAAACATTTACAGTGATAATTATCAGCTGTATTTCCAGTAATAAAAGTGGATTGGAAAATAGATAAACAGTTCTTGTTTTATCAGACTCTGTTTCCCAAACTGTTATAAATATGGAATGGATTTAAACTATAATTAATCCAGCACAAAACGATAGGAGATGGTTCCCTGCTGATATGCCGGAGCATCGTTGTCTGCATTAAATTTTGCTTTTAGCGCTGCCTGTCGGGCTTCCTCCCAGAATCGTTTATTCATGATTGTTGTGCCCCTTGCACCAGCTTCTGCCGCTGTAACATTTCCAAATTTATCAACCGTAACTTTTACAACAACGGTTCCTGCATCGTCTCCGGGATATTTTGGTTTTGGTAAGGAGGAAGCACTTCTGCCAGATAAACTAAAAGAAATTCCGGAACCCTGCGTTCCGTTTCCACTGCCACCCTGTCCGTAATTGCTGGAATTGGCATCACCGGTTGGAGATCCCTGGTTACCGCCTGGGAAAGTTGCACCCTGACTTTGCCCCTGTCCTTTACCTTTATCGCCGGCGCCATCAGTGCTACTTGCAAATGCATTCTGCGTACGGGAATTTATTTCATTAATTTTTCTTTGCTCTTCTTCTTTTGCTTTTCGTTCTGCCTCTTCACGTGCTTTTTTCTCTGCTTCAGCTTTTCGTATTCTTTCTTCTTCTTCCTTTTTTATTCTTTCTTCCTCCAACTCTCGTTGACGTTGTTTCTCCAATTCGTCTTTGCGTCTTTGCTCTTCAATTCTTTTCTTTTCTTCAGCAGCATCAATTGCAGCTGTTTCCTCGAAATCTTGTGTCATAGCAACTTCTTCAGCCACAGCTGGTTTGGGTTGTTGCGGAGGAGGAGTACTTGTAACCGGAGGTGGTGGAACTTCTTTTTCCTGTTGTTGAACCGGTGTTGGATTATTTTTTGCCGGACTGGGTTCTGTATTCCCAAATCCATCATCTGTGGTACCAAAATTAACAAGGATACCTTCTTCTCCGGGCAGTGGAAGAGGAGTGAAAAATCCAAGAATAAAAAGCAATATCAGAACAATGATATGAAAAATTGCCGTTCCTATTATTCCTCGTTTATGTTCCCTGATATAATCCATTAATTATCTTAAAATCTATAATAAGAAGATATTTACCAACTACAAATTTCAATCCCTTTATCTTTCGGGAGCAGTTGCCGCTATCATTTTATACTTATTTTTTCGGGCAATGTTCATTATTTTAACAACTTCTTCCCATGGAACAGATTTTTCAGCATAAAGTGAGATATAGATATCATCGTTTCCAACACCAAAGCGACCCTGTAAAAAAGGTTCAATTTCAACAAACGAAACTCTTTTTAATGCACCATCGTCGTTGATGTAATATTTCATATCTTTTGTTATCGAAATCGTTGTGATCGGTTTAGCCGAGGTTTGATTATTGCTTTGTGGTAATAACAATTTCAACGCATTTGGCGCAACCAATGTTGATGTAACCATAAAGAAAATCAACAAAAGAAATACAATATCAGTCATCGACGACATACTGAACTGGGCATTTACTTTATTTCTTCTTTTTAGTGCCATTTCAGTAATCTTATACCGGTTCGTTTAATAAGTCCATAAATTCCGAGGTTGTAGCTTCCATTTTAAAAACTACTTTCTCAACATTTGTAACCAAAATATTATAAGCAAAATATGCTATAATACCAACAATAAGTCCAGCGACGGTAGTAACCATTGCCTGATAAATACCTGCTGAAAGAAGTGTAACATCTATATTATTTCCTGCATTTGACATATCATAAAATGCCTGAATCATTCCCATTACTGTTCCCAGAAATCCTATCATAGGAGCTCCTCCTGCAACCGAAGCCAAAACCGGTAATCCTTTTTCAAGCTTTGATATTTCAAGGTTTCCAACTGTTTCTATTGCTGCATTAACATCGGTAAGTGGGCGGCCAATTCGGCTAACTCCTTTTTCAATCATTCTGGAAGCCGGATTGTCGTTACTTTTGCATAAAGCCAAAGCTGCATCTATTTTCCCTCCGGTGATATATATTTTTACTTTTTCCAGCAGACTTGTATCAATTTTTCCCGCTTTTTTTATTGCAAAATAACGATCGACAAAAATATATACAGCAATGATTGATAATACCAGGATAGGAATCATAATCCATCCACCTTTCATTGCCAAATCAATAAATTTTAATGAAATACCTTCGGGTTCGGTAACTGCATTAGCCATTTCGTTAGGCATATCCGATTGGATCATTAATAGTTTCAACATGGGTTTTCTGTTTTTCCTTTAATTTGTATTTATTCAAAACGATGTATAAACTTAAATATTATACATGGCGAAAATAACGAAATATTGTTTGGTAAATGAAATCAAACCGTTCTCTGTAAATATAGTTATGAACAATTCTTTTTTAATAGCCGGTTATTCTATTAAATATGTACAAATCAATTATGTAACTATCTTACTTCTCTTTTTTCGTAAAAACCGAAGCTATTTTGCGCATTAACTCCTGAAAGGTATTGTATTCTTCCTTAAACGAAAAACCAACTCCCTGGGTATAAGGTGCAGTTTCATAGATTAAATCGTTATTTGAATGGTTAAATGCTTTGAGCTGTATTTTGCCATTGCGTGTAAGTTTAACCCTCATATCAAAATCGCCCACAATATTACTGCTGTTTTTGGTTTCCGGATTTACATTGTTACCAATATTCCCGTTTAAAAGTACCCGGTCGTTGAATATTTGTGTACTTAAGGCTAGTTCAAGTTCATCATCTGTTATGGAGTTTCCGGGGCGATATTTAAAACCTACATCAACATTTTTACTGATTTGTGAGAGCCAGTTACTTAATTGGTTTGAAAACAGTTCGCTTGCTGTATTACCTATCATATTTGGATTTTGCGACTGGTACTGTCCACGAACATATTCTGGCGTATAAAATTTACCCATTACAATCAATGAAAGTATTTGTTTATTTATTTCTTCTTCAGTGTTAAAGAATTGTTGTAACTGTGTCTTTATACCTTCATTTTCGTCGGGGAAATTAATTTCAAAGTTGATGGTAGGATTTATTAATTCATCGCTTAAATTAATAATACATTCTACAGGAACACGCTGGTATAAGAAATTTGCATCGCCATAATAGTCAGCCGAAAGGTCATTTAGGGAAGCTTTCAAACTATAAATAGCAGATAAATTTATGTCGGCATTGTAAGGATCGCCTGCCCAGATTATTATACCTCCGGGAGCAATTGTAAATCTCTTGTTCACAATGCTTTGAAGTGTAAATAAATAATCTCCTTTTACGACCGTATAATCTCCTGAAAGTGAAATGTCGCCATATTTGTCCATGCCAACAAGTAAAATTCCTTCACCTTCAGCTTTTATAACATCTCCAATTTGAGAATTATAAATAAGTTGTGTTTTTGCATCCGGTGTGATCTCTACATTTAAATTCATGGTGAAATCGGCCTTTGGGGGATTATAAAAGAACATTTCCTGCTCAGAGGTTTCAGCTGTATTTACAAACTCAATAAAATCGTACTGATCAATAGCACTTTCGTATTCCATTGAGATATTTACTTCTGTGCCCGGTAAAGTTGTCATTGAACCGTCCAATACAATTCTTAATCCCTGGCCTGTAATATCTACTTTACAATCGGCAAATGCTTCACCATAAAACTGTTCGTTAAAACGTAGCGTAGTATTTAAAACTCTTATTTTATTCGATTCCATTGACAAATCGTAAATTATATCCTTGAAATTATTATGGACAAGTGTCCCGTTTAATATTCCGGGATTTTGCAGATTGTCTTTAAATGTTACGTTATTGAACGCTATCGTGTCTCCCCTAAAATGAACAAAATCATCAATAAAATAATCGGTTTGAATATAATCAACCATTAGTTTTCCACTGTCTACTTTAGCCACTCCATTTAATAATAATTTTTCGGTAGTTCCGCTAATGTTAACCGTTCCGGTTGTAGTTCCGGCAAAACCAGATAGTCCGTTCAGTATTACTGTTTCCAGTAATTTTAATGGCAGGCTGTCGGCCTGTAGCGTATAATTGATTGCTTTTGTATCCGGATTAAGAGAACCATTTGCAACCAGTGTTCGTTTTAATCCGTCATTTATTTCAAGTTCCGATTCTATTACCGATTTCTGTATATCCCAGTTGCTGTTGAAAAGTACATCTCCAATTAGCTGGTCTTTAAATTCAAAGTCATTGATTTTTACATCAGCAATAATCACAGGTTGTTTGTAAATTTGAGAAGTTATAAAAGAACAATTTGCAATTCCTTTTAATGTGTTTTTTTCAAATAAACTTTCCTGAAAATATTCCAGGTCAATATTTTGCAAATGGGTGAAAAGCAATTCTGTACTATCCTGCGAAATATTGCCGTTGACACTAATTCGTTGGTTGTTATTAGATAAAACAAAATTGTTAATATTGACAAAATTTGAATCAACAGTAGCAGTAAACGGTTTTAAATTCCAAACTGTATCAGTTAAAAAAATACCCGATGGCAGAAAATCGGTTTTCATTTTGGGATACCATGTTTTATCCGATTCAGAAAAATAGGTATAGCTTTTAATTGAACTGTATCCGGTCGAATCTTCATTGGCAAACCAATCTATTTTGTTGTGAAGTACATTTTTGCCAATTTCTGAATTGATTGCGAAGTTGTTAATAGATGCACCTTTTTTATGCAAAATTTCGCCAAAAAGTATTTTTGAAACATATCTTGATTCAACTGCCTTGTTGCTTATAAAAATATTTCTAAACCAAAGGTTTTTATATTGGAAACCGGGAATACTTCCCTCGAGTTGGATATCTGATTTACCGGAATCCATTTTTCCGTATAAAAAGAATGGTGTTTCAATTCTTAATTCAGGAGCCAGGACTGCGGTAAGATCATCCAGGTTTTTAAAAATGATTTTATAATCGAAAATATTCTGGTTTGAACTTTCAAGTGTCTCAAAACTAAGCGCCGGTATGTATTTGTGCATGTTGTTTTTAAAGGAATTCCATATATCCTGAAACTGGTAATTGCCTTTTACTTCAATATCAAAGTATTTAGAATTTAAACTAAGCTCCTTTGAAGTTTTTTGCGGAACTGAAATTAATTGAATACCCCCAAGGTTTACATTTCCATATACATTTTTGTAATAACCGTCGTCTACAATAATCACGCCTTTCAAATCATCAATTTTGTTCCCGGTGAATTTAGCTCTCATGTTAAATCCCAATTCTCCCCGGTAAATATTTTGTCCAATATTTAAAGCAGCAGGTACGAATTTTTCAACATTTAAATTAAAATCGAAATTTGGAATTTCACTGCTTACATCCCAACGGCCTAAAAATGTAAACTGCAGGTTACTGTCGTTTACATTTATTAAACCATCAAACATTTTGTCTTTATAATAGCCGTCGAGTTTTACATTTCTGTAAACATAATTGCGTGCTTGCAGACTTTCAATTTCTCCTTTGAATAGCCCGGAAATGGTCTTGTCTGAAAACCTGTAATCTCCATCTACATTGCCGTTGAAGGTAATTTTCCCAAGATTTTCGAGGCTGAGTAAACTTCCCAAATCAAAATCATTGGTTGTGATTTTTCCCTGGTAACTGTACAAACCATCCTCTTTTGGTACCACAGAGACATCGGTTTTTATAATTCCCATTTTACTTTTTAAAGTACCAAAACTTACAAAGTCCGACAAAAATCCACTAAAATTACCGGTATAACTTAGTATACCTGCGTTATACAATGGCTCTGGAAATTGAAGCTGAAAGTTTTTTCCTTCACTGATTATTTCAAAATTTGAGATATCCTGCATTGTGGTTTGCAGGTTTTTTAAATCAATAAAAAGGTACATAGTTTCAATGTCCTCAATTCCGTTGATGTAAAAATCAAAAGAAGCAGTAGTATTTCTTCCTGATTTTAAATATAAATCTTTGCCTTTTAAGTCGTCTAAACTGCCATATATCCTGCCTGAAAGCTCAACAGTTTCATTCATTTCTTTTAGGGATGGAATCATCAGACCCAGTTCAGCAACATTAACTATCGATTTATCAAATGACACGTCGAATTGCAAATTCTTATTAAATATGGAATCGTTTTTTCCTACACGCATCAAAAAACTAGTGTTGTTTATTTCTGATTTTTCAGTTTCAACATGCAAAGAATCAATTTGTACTTTGCTTTTGGTTATATAAACATCTGCTGAAAAGTTTTTAACAAATAATGTGTTATCATTATTAAATGTGACCTTATTCAGTTTGAAAAAAGTAGAATCTGCGTGATTATAAAAATCAGTAATACCGATGCTCATTTGATTAAAATAGAATCTCCGTTGGTCTTCAATGTTTAAATTTTGATACTTAAATTCTGATCTTTCAAAATTGAATTGTGAACAATTGATTGTCCAGAAATTGAGCGTATCCTTTTTTTCGTTTTTAAAAATTTCGAATACAGCAGAAACATTGAACTGGTTGGAATCGTTGCGCGAAACAAAAATCTTATTTTCATCAAATAATAGTTCACTGATATGTATATTTTTTTTCCGTATACGTAAGGTATCTATTTTTGCCCAAACTGTATTTGTATATAAAATTGTGTCGTTTTTAGATCCTGAAACCAAAACATCTTTTAAAATCAGTGTATTAAAAAAATCAACATCCACTTTCCCAATGCTAATATTTGCATCTGATCTCAATGAAAGTTGTTGTGTTATTTTTTTCACAACAAAGGTTTGAACCACACTGGTATGCAATAATAAATAACTGCCTGAAAGCACTGCAACAAATAATGCCAGGACAATGTATAATATTTTCCAACCTTTTTTGATAGTTTTGCCTTTTCTTTAAAACGCGAACTTATACTTTTTACAAGAATTTAGAGGTATGGATTTTAAGTATTTGTTAACCAGTGAATATTAATAACCCAAATGTTTAAACCAACTCTAATTCTTATTGTTGAAAACGTTTAAAGGAAGTTTTAGTTGTTGTTTATGATATTTTAAGCATTAATGGATTCAAAAAATATAACAATACTGGGAATTGAGTCGTCTTGCGACGATACTTCAGCGGCAATTATCCGCGATGGAGTTATTTTATCAAATGTTGTTGCAGGCCAAAAGGTGCATGAAGAATACGGAGGAGTCGTGCCGGAATTGGCATCCAGGGCACATCAACAAAATATTATCCCTGTGGTAGACAGGGCTCTGACAAGGGCAGCAATTTCGAAAGAAGAAATCAGTGCTGTAGCTTTTACAAATGGGCCTGGTCTCTTGGGATCTTTATTGGTTGGCACCTCATTTGCCAAGGGATTTTCACTTGCAGCAGGTGTTCCTTTAATAGATGTTAATCATTTACAGGGCCATGTTTTGGCACTTTTTATCAAAGAAAATGGTGTGGAATTTAATCCTCCTAATTTTCCGTTTTTATGTTTGTTGGTTTCCGGTGGAAATTCACAAATCATTTTAGTTCGTGATTACCTGGATATGGAAGTTATTGGACAGACTATAGACGATGCTGCAGGTGAGGCATTTGATAAATGTGCAAAAGTTATGGGATTACCTTATCCCGGAGGTCCTCATGTGGATCGTTTGGCAAAAGAAGGAGATCCACTTAAATTTGAGTTTTCAAGACCCAGAATACCCGGATTAAATTACAGTTTCAGCGGATTGAAAACCAATTTTTTGTATTTTCTTCGCGACAAGCTAAAAGAAAATAAAAACTTTATTGAGGAAAATCAAAAAGATTTATGTGCTTCTCTCCAGTACACAATTATTGATATTTTAATGGCAAAACTGAAACGTGCAGCCAGAGAAACAGGGATCAAAGAAATTACTGTTGCCGGTGGTGTTTCAGCTAATTCAGGATTACGAAATGCCCTTAAGGAAAATGCTGCAAAATACAGGTGGAATCTGGTTATACCAAAGTTTGAATATACAATGGATAATGCAGCAATGATAGCAATCACAGGCTATTATAAATATCTGAATAAAGAATTCACCAATCAGAATATTGTACCGTTTGCCCGTACACAGTTATAGTTTTCTTGTATGTAATTAGATTTTAAACAAATTCAATGGAGTTTCCTCAAAAGCTTGTACATGGTACATTAATTAAACGTTACAAGCGATTTTTAGCTGACGTTAAACTGGATAACGGTGAAGAGGTCATTGCTCATTGTACCAATTCAGGCTCAATGAAAAGTTGTATTGAGATTGGTGCGGAAGTGTTTTTAACCCCTGTAAATGATCCTAAAAGAAAAACCAAATTTACCTGGGAAATGATAAAAATTAATGGTGACTGGATTGGTATCAATACCGGAAATCCCAATAAACTTGTTTATGATGCCATTTCTGAAAATTTAATTCCGGGATTACAAACTTATGCAAATGTCAGGCGCGAAGTTAAATTTGGCGATTCCCGTTTTGATGTCTTCGCAGAGAATGATTCAGAAAAATGTTTTGTTGAAGTAAAGAATGTTACCATGAAAGAAGGTAAATATGCCTTGTTTCCCGATGCTGTTACCACGCGCGGGCAAAAACATTTGCTTACCTTAATGGATGTAAAAAAACAGGGAATGAGGGCTGTAATGTTATATATTGTTCAAAGAAGTGATGTTGAAATATTTGCGCCGGCTAAAAAAATTGATCCGGAGTATGCCAAAACACTGAAAATGGCAGTAAAATATGGTGTTGAAATTATAGTTATGCAAGCTAAAGTAACACCTGAGAAAATTGAGCTGGTTAGACAACTTCCTGTAGAAATGTAAAAGGGAAGCACTCTAACAAGTATTTCCCCTTTGACTTTGTATGTAAAATGTTAAACTATTCTTCTTTTTCCTGTTCCGCTATTTCAAGATTTCCAAAATAAGAAATCGATTGACGGTTGATACTTGTTACATTTAAAGAAATTGACCCGGTTTCCGAGATATGAAAATTAAACTCAAGTCTGTCGTTTCCATTTTTGGTTACTACTTTAACCCGATAGCCTTTTTTTGTTTCTTCAGAACTAATTGACTCAAATTTACTGTTGAAAACCATTGGACTATCTGTTCCTCCGTAACTGGCATTGTACGCTCTTCCGTAATACGGTAAATATGAATAAATTGAGTCTTGGGTAATTTTTACATCATATTCAGTGGTGAGGTTTACCGTACTTCCACCCATAGGATTGGCATTTGTAGCTTTAAATACAAAAGTTCCGCTTTCAACAATTGATTTTGTATTCTCAATTTGTTGTGCTTTTTTCTCTTCTCTGATTTCTTTTTTACTTTTCTTATCCTGACCCTGAACATTTGCAAATGCAAAAGTAAAAGTTAAAAATCCTATAAAAAATAATAATCTCATGGCGTTGTTTTTTATTGTTATAACTGATTTTATCTTCATAATGTTCCACAAATTAGTTTATTATCTTAATAATCAATTTGTGTTTTTGAACATAAGGGTAAAAATGATTTAAAATCCCTAATTGTTTAATTTGATTTTTTTAGTGCTCGAATAAATTTTATTTTCGAATGCTTTAACAATGTTGATTTTATAATGATTTTCGAAAAATTTAGTGATAAGAAGAAATAGCAGTATGAGTGATATAGTTTATTTAAATGGAAAATACCTTGGTAGAGAAGATGCTAAAATATCGCCTGATGACAGGGGTTTTTTATTTGCAGACGGTGTGTACGAAGTTGCAAAGTATTACTACGGAAAACCATTTCGCTTCGATGATCATATAAACAGACTGCAAAGAAGCCTGTCTGAAATTGGTATCGAATATGCTGATATCTCAGGATTATTTTCTGTATTTAAAAAACTAATTGAAGCCAATAAGATGGTGGATAAACATGCAGGTGTTTATCTTCAAATCTCCCGCGGAACTTATAAAAGAGTGCATCATTTCCCTGAAGATATTCAAGCAACAGTTTATGCTTATGCTTTTGTTTTACCTTCTTTTACTGAAAAGCTGGAAAATGGAATTAAGGTAATTACAAACGAGGATATCAGGTGGCATCGTTGTGATATTAAATCAGTTTCCTTACTTCCGAATACGATGTTATTTAATAAAGCAGTTGAACACAATGCAGGAGAATGTATTTTAATCAGAGACGGTTTGGTAACAGAAGCAACACATTCAAGTGTTTTTGGAGTAAAAGACGGAATTGTTTATACTCATCCTTTATCAAACCTTATTTTGCCCGGAATTACAAGAAAAGTGATCCTTGAAATTTGCTCAACACATGGTATCGAAGTTCAGGAAAGAGCAATTACAGAAAAAGAATTGTATGAACTGGATGAGATAATAATTGCAGGAACCGGAAGCGAGGTAACTCCTGCAATTCAGGTTAACGACAGGTATATTGGAAACAACAAGCCTGGGAAAATAACCAGGTTTATACAGGAAAAATTCTTTGAACTGACATAAAATGTGATTTTAAGAATTGTTATTTCGTAAATAGTTCAGATAATTTTGATCTATTTTAAATCCCAGGTTTTGTGCCTGTAGCAGATCTTTCAATGCATTTGTTTTATCCCTTTTATGATTGTATGCATATGAACGATTGTTGTAAAAGGCACCTTGGTTTGGATTTATGATTATACATTTTGTAAATGTTGCTATAGCTTTGTCGTATTCTTTTAAGGATGAATAACACAGGCCCACAGTATTTAGAATATCTGGATCATTTGGCTTTAATTGCAGGTACCTGGTGTAATCCTGAATCGTTTTTTCAAAATCGCCAAGATTGTAAAATACAAATCCTCGATTTGACAGCGCATTTAAATTGTTTGGTTGCAGTTCCAAAGAATAATTTAAATCAGAAAGCGCTTTTTCATACTCCTTTTTCATGCCCAGTGCTGCTCCGCGATTGCTATAAGTTTCGGCATCATTATTATCCAATTCTATAGATTTATTATAGTCGGCAATTGCTTTATCCACCTTTCCCTGGTCGAACCATACTTTTCCCCTGTTGGCATAAGCCATATCATTTTTGGGATCGTATTTTATCGCGAGGTTGTAGTTTTTTAAGGCATTGTTGTAATCATTTTGCTTTCTGTAATAGTGCCCAAGGTTATTGTAAGCCATAGAACTGTTGTAATATTTTTCAATCACATTGTTCCATAGCGATATACTGTCTTTCCATGTATTTCTTTGCCTGATGGTGATAGCTGTTAATGCAATTAAATAAATTCCAACAAAAGCGTATATTGTTGTTTTATATTGATAAAACTCTTTTAAAAGAATTTCGGCAAATTTTGCATAAATAATAAATAATCCCAGGTATGGAATATAGGTAAACCTATCGGCCAGAAATCCTTGTCCGGCACCAACCACCTGAAGCATAAAAGCAACATTTGCGATAAAAAACAATATCCCAAAAGTGAGGTATTTATTTTTCTTAAACCGGAAAATCGGAATTAGTGCAATGGCAACAGCCGGAATCATACTTAAATAATACACTGAATTTAATTCGGATGTATATGGATGAAGCGCCGACATTTTGAAAGGGAAAATTGATTTTAATATGTAAATTATAAATGAATAACTTCCAATAAAAACTCGCTGTTCAATTCCAAAAATATTGCCGGTGTCAATTGCTCCCTGCTCATTTAAAAAATAAATTCCCACCAATCCAATAATCAGGGACAATGCAAAAAACGGAACTTTCTCTAAAACCAATTTTAGATTGAACTTTCTGCTTTGCAGATAATCGATTAGCAGCAAAGAAAATGGCAATGCCACAGCCTGAATTTTTGATAAGAGTGAAAGAATAAAAGTAAAAATAGCCAGGAGGTAAAAAGTTGTTTTTTTGTTTTTTGAAAAGTCGAGGTATAATATCAGGGTCAGCAAATAAAAAAATCCAAACAAAACATCTTTTCGTTCTGTAATCCATGCCACTGACTCAACACGTATCGGATGTATTCCAAATAATATTGTCACAATTACAGTTACAAAAAAAGATACTTCCAATTTTTTTAATAAAACATAAACCAATAAAGTACAGAATACGTGCAACAGCACATTATTAAAATGAAACAACCAGGGCTCACCGTTTGCTATTTGATAATCTGCTGCAAGAGATAAAGTTGATAATGGATTATATCCTCCAATCACACTTTCAGTAAACATTCCTTTTAAATTAAATGTGGTTACATTTTCATTTTTTGAAATGTTAACATCATCATCCCAATTCACAAAATCGTACTGAATTGTTGGCGAAAAAATTAAGAAAGTCAGCACTGTAATTAACAACCCACCCATGTTCCACTGATTTTTATACCAGGGCAGGGCTTGTTTTGCTTGATGTTTTATTTTGTTCATTTAGGTTGATTTAGAAAATTTTAGCTAATGGAACTCCAGTCAAAATCAGTTTGTTTTGCCAAAATCAGTTTTCGCAGTAATATTTTGTTTTCATTGGCTTGTAAGCCAGGATCTTTTTCTAATACCTCCATAGCAACATTTCTGGCCAGTTGTAAAATTTCTCCGTCTTTTCCCAGGTTTGCGATTTTTAAATCGAATCCAATACCACTTTGTTGTGTTCCTTCAATGTCTCCAGGGCCTCTTAATTTCATATCAACTTCTGCAATTTCGAAACCATCGTTGGTACGAACCATGGTCTCCAATCTTTTTTTACTTTCATTACTGATTTTGTACGAAGACATAAGTATACAATACGATTGTTCGGCACCTCTCCCGACTCTGCCACGTAGCTGGTGAAGTTGCGATAATCCAAATCTCTCAGCACTTTCAATTACCATTACAGCTGCATTAGGCACATCAACACCCACCTCTATAACAGTGGTAGCCACCATTATTTTTGTCTCACCATTTTTAAATGCCTGCATGGCATTTTCTTTTATGTTAGGTTTCATTTTACCATGAACCATACTGACTTTAATATCAGTAAATGCTTCGGTAATATGGCGATATCCTTCTTCCAGGTTTTTTAAATCCATTTTCTCTGACTCAGAAATCAAAGGATAAACGATGTAAACCTGAATTCCACGTTCCAGCTGTTGTTTGATAAAATTATTCAGTTGCCCGCGCCTGTTTTCATAAAAATGCATTGTTTGAATGGGTTTTCTGCCCGGAGGCAATTCATCAATTACAGAGACATCCAAATCGCCATAAACCGTCATTGCCAAAGTGCGTGGGATTGGAGTGGCAGTCATTACCAAAACATGTGGTGGAATAAAATCGTTTTTTTGCCACAACTTTGCACGTTGAGCAACCCCAAAGCGATGCTGTTCGTCAATTACAACCAGCCCCAGTTTTTTAAAAACTACTACATCTTCAATTAAGGCATGGGTCCCTATTAATATCTGAATCGTACCATTTTGCAGTCCTTCATGTAAAACCTTTCTGTCTTTCTTTTTTGTCGAACCGGTTAATAATGCTATTTCCACCGGCATTCCATTGAGCATTTTTGTTATGGAATTAAAGTGCTGCTGTGCAAGAATTTCAGTGGGTGCCATTAATGCACTTTGAAATTCGTTGTCCATGGCCATCAACATTATCATTAAAGCAACGAGTGTTTTTCCGCTTCCGACATCACCCTGCAAAAGTCGGTTCATTTGAATATTTCTGTTTACGTCACGTCTGATTTCTTTGATTACTTTCTTTTGCGCTCCTGTTAACTCAAAAGGCAAAAACTTATCATAGAAAGTGTTAAAATTGTAGCCAATATTTTCAAATCGAAAACCTTTGTTTTTGTTTTCCCTGTGATGTTTTACAGCAAGAATTTTTAGCTGAATATAAAAAAGTTCTTCAAACTTCAACCTGAATGTGGCGTTTTTTAAATCTCTGGTGTTTTCAGGTTTGTGAATAGTTATCAGGGAATCCTCAAGTGACATCAGTTTTAAACGATCAACCAGATAATCGGGAAGTGTTTCGGCTATTTTTCCTCGGGAAATGTTAGCCAAAGTAAGTTGCAGTTTATTAATGGTCTTGGAATTGATATAGGTATTTTTCATTTTTTCGGAGGTTACATAATACCCCTGAAAAAGACCCGATGGTTTTAATTGTTGCTCTTCCTGAGTTTCCATATCAGGATGTACAATATTAATCCTGTTTCCAAAATCACTTGGTTTTCCAAAAACCGTATATGTTTTATTGAGTTTAAGATGCTCTTTTTGCCATTTAATTGCCCTGAACCAAACCAATTCGATACTTCCTGTTTCATCAGAAAAAAGTGCAGTTAAGCGTTGTTTTTTCCCTTCGCCGATTGTTTCAAATGAACGAATCGTGCCTTTGATTTGAATGTATGGCATTTGGGAATGAATTTCAGAGATTTTATAAAATTTGGTACGATCGATGTATTTGTAAGGAAAATAATAAATCAAATCTTTGAATGTTTTAATTTTTAACTCCTTATTTAACAGTTCGGCTCGTTTTGGTCCAACACCGGGTAGAAATTTTATCTCCTGATCAAGAAATTCTGCCATAAAACAAATATAATTTAAAAATGAAAAGAGAAAGATTCGGAATAAAATTTGTTACAAACTGTTGTTCTTAATCGATAAAAAATCATAAAAAACAGAAATAAAATAACATTTGTGTTTAGGTTTAAAAATATTTACACGATTTTTACGTCTGATAAATCTGTAACAGAATCAACTTTTCCTTAACATATTTTAAAACTAGATTTCATGAAAGAAAAAATAATCCACATCGAATCCATTGTAAAAAACTATAAAGTTGGTACTCAGGTAGTCCGGGCTTTACGTTCTGTTTCTGTTGATATTTACAAAGGTGAGTATGTTGCAATTATGGGAGCCTCTGGTTCGGGAAAATCAACACTAATGAATATAATAGGTTGTTTGGATACTCCTACAAGTGGAAAATATGTTTTAAACGGAAAAGATGTAAGCCGGATGAGTGACGACGCTTTGGCAGAAATAAGAAATTCAGAAATCGGCTTTGTTTTTCAGGTGTTTAATTTACTTCCGAGAAACAGTGCTTTGGAAAATGTGATGCTTCCGTTAATTTATGCAGGAATAAGAAAGGCCGAACGCAGACAGATAGCGGAAAAAACATTGTCGGAAGTCGGATTGGCAGACAGAATGAGTCACAAGCCAAACGAACTTTCCGGAGGTCAGAGGCAAAGGGTGGCAATAGCCAGGGCATTGGTAAATAATCCGTCTCTTTTACTTGCCGATGAGCCAACAGGAAACCTTGATTCAAAAATATCGGAAGAAATTATGAAATTGTTTGCACAGATTCATAAAAACGGAAATACTTTGGTTATGGTAACTCATGAACCTGATATTGCTGAACATGCACACCGTATTATTCGTTTAAAAGACGGAGAAGTTGAATCGGATGAAATAAATCCGAATCCAATTTATTAATTAAATACAGTAATTTGAAAATATACACAAAAACAGGTGACGATGGAACCACAGGATTGGTCGGTGGAAACCGGGTGAAAAAGTTCGACCTGAGGTTGGAAGCATATGGAACAATAGATGAATTAAATGCTTCAATTGGAGTTTTAAGAACAGAAAAACTTGCTGAAAATATTGACAAAATTTTGTATAACATACAAAATAAGTTGTTCAACATTGGTTCTGTTTTGGCATCAGATGAAAAAGGAAAAGAATTTACAATCAACCTGTTAATCAAAAATGAAAATATCAAAGAACTGGAAGACGCTATTGATGAATATCAGAAAGATTTGCCGGTTTTAAATCATTTTATTTTGCCGGGCGGTAACTTTGCTGCTGCACAATGTCATGTTGCACGTACGATCTGCAGAAGGGCTGAAAGAAGGATTCTTGAATTTTCAGAACAATCAGAAGTTCAAAACGAAATTATAAAATATGTAAATCGTTTATCAGATTACTTTTTTGCTTTATCAAGACGAATTGCCTTCGACAATAGGGTAGATCAACCAGCCTGGGGAAAAGATTAAGTGCAGATATTCAGTGCTTTAAATTGGTGGTTTCTATTTGGTCAGATTCATTAAAAAAGGGCTTAAAAATTATGCTTTTTTGCCTTGGATAAAACTATTTGCATGAAGTGTTTAAAGAAAAATTTAAACGGAATTAACTTTTTCTTTTTTTGCTTCATTTTTTTATTATATTCGCGCAAAAGTTAAAACGAGTTTAACCACATAAAAATCAACAAATGTATTGGACACTTGAATTGGCATCTAAACTGGAAGATGCACCCTGGCCCGCAACAAAAGATGAATTGATTGATTATGCAATTCGTTCAGGTGCGCCGTTGGAAGTGATTGAAAACCTTCAGGAAATGGAAGATGAAGGAGAAATGTATGAAAGTATTGAAGATATTTGGCCGGATTATCCCAGCAAAGACGATTTCTTTTTTAACGAAGACGAATACTAAAAAGAGTATAAAAATATAGTACAAAGGCATCTGTTATAAAAACAGGTGCCTTTTTGTTTTATTTATGTGTGATAGTTTTTCTTTGTTTATCTTTAACAGTTTGAACAAATAGATATGAAAAAATATATTCTGATTATTGCAACCGTGCTTTTATGCAATTCTTTGTATTCGCAGACTAAAAGCTACAAACGCGGTGTTGCATATGGATATCATTCAAAGAATGACATGGAAAATTTTTCACCTCATATTTCCTGGTGGTATAACTGGCATTATTTACCTGATGCAGCTATTCGTCCAACTTACCGGAACTATAATGTTGATTTTACACCAATGGCATGGAATGCAACAGGAATTGGCGGAGTTAAAAACTGGGCAGAAAGAGATTCGACAGTACGATATATTCTTGGTTTTAATGAACCAAATTTCAAAGAACAGGCCAATATGACACCTTCTCAGGCTGCAAAAGTATGGCCGGCCTTCCAGAAAATAGCAGAAGAAAATGATTTAAAAATTGTCGGACCGGCGGTTAACTATTGTGGCGAATGTGTTTCTGAAGGAGGCACTACCTATTATAATCCATTTGATTACCTGGATGATTTTTTTGCATCCTGTGATACTTGTCAGGTTGATTTTATTGGCCTGCATTGGTATGGCAGTGGAAATTCAATTGTTGGATATGTAAATGATGCAAAAAAATATAATAAGCCCATTTGGATGACAGAGTTTGCTTCCTGGGATTACAGTAATCCTGTTAACAATGTAAAAGAACAAATGAAATACCTTGCAGGAACTGTGAATTTTTTGGAAAGAGATCCTGATGTTTATCGTTATTCCTGGTTTATCGGTCGAACTGCCGGAGGTATTGACGCAGCGCCGTATATTGATTTATATGGTGAAGATGGAATGTTAACAGAATTGGGCCAGCTATATATGGATATTCCCGTTTACGATCCGGAAATGAAGTTTGAAATACCGGGAAGAATCGAAAGTGAAGAATATTTTTTAATGTCGGGTCTTTTTTGCGAACCTACCGGTGACAAGGATGGTTTTCTGAATGTCGGGTGGACAGATATTGGCGATTGGGCAGAATATAAAATTAATGTTGTAAGAAGCGGGCTGTATAACTTAACCCTTAGAATTGCAGGTACAAGTACAGGAAGAATTGATGTATTGGTCGATAACAAACTTGTGAAAACAATTGAAACTCCAGGAACAGGTGGTTGGCAAAACTGGACGGATGTGTTAGACGAAATCAATCTGGAAGCGGGTGAACATTTATTGAAATGGCGGGTCAGAAAGGCCGGCTTTAATATAAACTGGATAAGTTTTTCAAATACAACTTCCAGCACAGATTTTGAAGTTTTGGAATCTACCGTTTATCCAAATCCGGTTATAAACGGGATTTTAAATATTGAAATAAACAGGGATATCTCAGGTGGAGAATATAAATGTATACTTTATGATTCTTTTGGGAAAAAGGTTTTTTCTGAAAAAGTAAAATTGAATGCTTCATTGTTTCAGTTAAATATAAATAAAGCAGGAAAAATTACCCCCGGAATTTATTATCTATCTATTGAAGGAGAAAATTGCGGGATTAACAAACTAATCGTTATTCAATAAGTTTATAAACTTAAAGTTTGCCAGCCTTCTTTAAGATAGTTACTTAGCGGAACACCCATTCCTTTAACATCGATTCCAAATTCGGAAAGTTTTTCATCTACCTCGTACATCTTGGCACAATAAAGACAGGCCTCAACTTTTATTCCAACTTCCTGCATTCTTTTTACATAATCCTGCAGCATTTTGTTTTCGGTTAAAAGTTTTGCCGATGGACCCCAAACAATTAGCACAACTTCGTCAAACCATCCCTGCTTTTTTGCATTGTAAGTATACATAAATGCCATTTTCTCCGCAACATCAGGATCACCACTGGTCCAGAGCACTGCCAGCTTATTTGAATTATCTTTCATTTTTGTTTCATTTTGTGCGAATACACCGGTAAAAAGAATTAAGCCGAAAAATAAAAAAATTAACTGTTTCATTTTTTTGTTTTTTAGATGTTTAAATATTTTAAAAAAGTTTATTGCAAATAATTCGTTATTTCTTTTAAAGGTATTAAATCAAATTCACCATATTTTTTTTCTTTAAATTCCTTGATAAATTCCTTATTTAAAAGAAAAAGTTTACTGTTGAATTTATCTTGAGGAATCGTATTTTCAAAAGTAAAATCAGCAAAATCAAAATCTGTAAAATTTAAATGACAGACCGATAATTCCGGTTCCCCTTCTTCAGAGGTGTAAATAAGTGGAAAGCCATGAGTGCGACACATGACAGGACGATAAGAATAAATTGTACAAGAATGATAATTAAGAAATTTACAAATGTTCTCATCTGTATGTACTTCCAAATCAATATTTTTACCACGGATGTTGTGCAGAATATAGTGAAATTCGATAGGGAATATGCTAAAATCGATACAACACAAATCGCAACCTTTTTTGCAATGCATATGCTTTAAATGAAACTTTTCAAGTAACCCGGTTTCTTTTTCGATTTCCTCCACCAATTTTTTATATTTCCTGAAATGAATGTTTGTCGACTGATTCATAAAAATTTAAATAATTATGTGCAAAATACAGTATTTTTATTTGTCGATTATTAAATCAAAATATTATTTTTGGCATACCAGAACAGAACAGATAATTAAATTCATAATGAAAAAATTTATTCTAAACTTATTATTGGCTTTTATAAATATTGTTGCCTTTTCGCAGAACGAAAACTTTGAGTTTTTAAATAGTTCCCTGCCGGTTGAAGAACGTGTTGATATTTTGGTTTCTCAAATGACCGTTCAGGAAAAAATTGATCAGATGCTTTACACATCGCCGGCTATTGAGCGCTTAAATGTTCCGGAGTACAACTGGTGGAATGAGTGTTTGCACGGGGTAGCCCGGGCGGGATATGCAACCGTTTTTCCACAATCCATTACTATCGCAGGATCCTGGGATACGGAATTGATGACCCGTGTAGCAACCGCAATTTCTGACGAAGCTCGTGCAAAGCATCATGAATTTGTACGTCGGGGACAAAGAGGAATATACCAGGGATTAACATTTTGGTCGCCAAACATAAATATTTTCAGAGATCCAAGATGGGGGCGAGGACATGAAACATATGGAGAGGATCCATATTTAACAGGTGAAATGGGAACCCGTTTTGTGCAGGGTTTGCAAGGTGAAGATCCTCAATATCTAAAGGTGGTTGCAACTGCAAAACATTATGCTGTTCATTCAGGACCTGAACCTTTGCGTCACGTATTTAATGCCAAAATAGGTGAACGTGATTTGCGGGAGACATATTTGCCTGCTTTCAGGAAATTAATAGTTGAAGGAGGAGCTTATTCTGTTATGGGAGCATATAATCAATTCAGAGATTTTCCCTGTTGCGCTAGCCCTGAATTATTTAATATTTTAAGAAACGAATGGGGATTTAATGGATATGTGGTATCCGATTGTTGGGCAATAAGTGATTTTTACAGGTTTCAGGATTTCTCAAAAGATGCAGCAGAGGCCAGTGCTGCTGCAGTAAAGGCAGGTACCGATTTAAACTGCGGTAGTTCTTATCCGCATTTAAAAGAAGCATACGAACGCGGAATAATTACAGAAGAAGAAATTGATGTTGCAGTAAAGAGATTATTTACAGCACGTTTTAAACTGGGAATGTTTGACTCAGAGGAAGAAGTAGCATATGCACAAATTCCATTTTCTGTAAATGCTTCAAAGGAACACGATAAACTTGCCCTGGAAGCAGCGCAAAAAAGTATTGTATTACTGAAAAACGAGAACGAAATCCTGCCTTTATCTAAATCAATAAAAAGGATTGCAGTTGTTGGGCCAAATGCTGATAACTGGGAAGCACTTGTTGGAAACTATAATGGTATTGCCAAAAATCCAGTAACCGTTTTAGAGGGTATTAAAAATAAGCTTAAAAACAGCGAAGTATTGTATGCCGAAGGTTCACATCTGGCCGATGGTATAAGTAATCTTCATGTTATTCCGGGAGAATATCTTTTGACTGCGGATGGAAAACAAGGTGTTACAGGAGAGTATTTCTCAAATAAAAAAATGGAAGGTGAACCTGCCTTTACCCGTGTTGATGAGAATATTGATTTTTACTGGGAAAATAATTCTCCTTCACCTGATTTAAAAGTAAATGATTACAGTATTCGCTGGACTGCTTATCTGATTCCCCCCGTATCAGGAAAATATAAAATTGGCTCATGGGGGATGCCAACTTTGGACATCTGGTTTGAGGGAGAAAAAATTTCGCAGCTAAACAGTGAGCATCATGCTTTTCACCAGGAAAAAGCTTTTGAGCTGGAGGAAGGAATGAAATACAAAATTGTATATGAATATAAAAACTGGACGGGTGATGGCGATGCCAAATTATTGTGGGCAATGCCTAATGTTAATATGCAGGCTGAAGCAGTTGAAGTGGCTGAAAAAGCTGATGCAGTTGTGGTTGTTTTAGGCTTATCTCAAAGGCTGGAAGGTGAGGAAATGTCGATTGAGGTAGATGGTTTTGAAGGGGGTGACCGTACTCACTTAAAACTTCCCAAACCTCAGGCAGATTTGGTTAAAGCAATAAAAGCTACCGGAAAACCAACTGTTTTGGTTTTACTTAATGGCAGTGCTTTAGCTGTAAACTGGGAAGATGAAAATCTTGATGCAATTATATCCGCCGGTTATCCGGGACAACAGGGAGGAAATGCCGTGGCTGATGTAATTTTTGGTGATTATAATCCGGCCGGTCGTTTACCGGTAACTTACTATAAATCGGTCGACCAGTTACCTCCTTTTGAAGTGTACGATATGAATGGGCGTACCTACAAATATTTTGAAGGTGTACCGCTTTATCCTTTTGGATATGGATTGAGTTATACTGATTTTGAATACAGTAAATTAAAGGTTCCCGGAAAAGTTAAAGTGGGTAAATCGGTAATTGTAAAGGTTAAAGTTACCAACACCGGAGACAGGGCAGGTGAGGAGGTTGTGCAACTTTATCTGACAGATGAAACGGCCTCGACACCACGTCCAAAAGTTCAATTGGAAGGTTTTAAAAGAATATTCTTAAATATTGGAGAATCAAGAGAAGTTGAATTTGAAATCTCACCAAGACAGTTTTCAATTATAAATAACGATGGAGAAAGAGAAATTGAAAATGGATGGTTTACCGTTTTTGTTGGAGGTGGCCAGCCGGAGACCAAAAATTCTAATTCAATATCATCAAGAGTTTTGCTTACAGGAAAAAATTTAAAACTTTAAAAAAGGTTTATAATTCACCGGGAAACTTTTGTTTTCCGGTGAATACTTTTATCATGTTACCTCAATTTCAAAAACCTGCTACTTTCCACCCCTCACGATAGTTACGTTTAAGCAATTTTTCAGCATCCGGATAATTGGGGATTTTTAAATTTTCAGAATCCCATTCCAACAATATATCAGGAGTTTGAATGGCTACTGTTCCCAGTATAATGGCTTCGGTCATCGGACCTGTTTGTGCAAAGTGTGATTCAGTATTTTCGCCTCCCAAACAAGCATCTGCAAAATGATGATAATGATTTCGATCCTTAAAATTTGGGATTTTATAATCAGCAAATTTATCATGGGGCAGAAGTACCAGATCGTTACCATGAGCAATCAAAAGAGCTCCCTTGGTTCCAATTAACATAGCCGATTCCGGAGGATAAGGATCTCCCGGAAATATATCCTGAATTTCCCGGGGAGGATAAAACATTCCGTCAAACCATTCTACGGTTAGTTCATCCGTTTCAGTATATTCATTTCCGGGAAACTTCCAGGTTATGTGATCTCCCTGTGGCCATGTGTCGGCTCTCCTTTCACTTGATTCCTGCCATGATTTTTGTACACTGGCAATAACATTTTTTGGTGCAGTTAAATCCAATCCTTTCCAAACAGCGTCAAAAATATGGCAACCGATATCCCCCGACCATCCTGTTCCAAAATCAAGCCAGCTTCTCCACATAACAGGATGATAAATTTCTGATTGATATGCTCTTTCAGGCGCAGGTCCCAACCACACATCCCAGTTTAAATTCTCCGGTATTGGCGAAGTTTCAGCTGGACGTGGTCCTGGCAAACGATATTTTTCAACGGCTCCTGGTCGGTTTGAACACAGATAAACATGTTTTATTTTTCCAATGGCTTTTTCCTTGATCAATTTTACCGCTCGCCTGTCGTTTTGTGATGAAGCATATTGGGTTCCTAATTGTGTTATTACTCCTTTAGATGCAGCAGCTTCTGTCAGTTTTTTAACTTCTGCAACATCATGACACATAGGTTTCTGACAATATACATGTTTACCCAGTTGGATGGCATGATACGAAATGGTAAAGTGATTATGATCGGGAACCGTAACATTTACCGAATCAATATTATTTGCTTCATTCTTATACAGTTCTCTCCAGTCGCTGTAAGTTTTGGCTTCCGGAACAACTTCGTGAGCCTTTTGCAGATAATTTTTATCTACATCGCAAATGGCAACAATTTGAACATTGGAGTGTGAAACAAAGTTTTGTAAATCGTTTAAACCCATCATTCCTCCGACGCCAATACATGCATGCCTTAGTTTTTTATTTGGGGCACAAGATTCAAATAAAAGAGGAGCGGCAATTGCTGCAGTTGCAGTGGTTTGA
>ENA-ORCQ01000177-ORCQ01000177.1-marine-metagenome-genome-assembly--contig:-NODE-177-length-33842-cov-4.288316_pt1 | contig 33842 bp, 27 predicted proteins | sample MGYA00237780_ERZ508510 | MGnify/ENA primary metagenome ERZ508510 (study PRJEB26181, sample SAMN06268981) | marine metagenome | isolation source: Tt an E2 anaerobic enrichment on eucalyptus from sediment...
ATTGTATTTGTATTAGTGTAAAAACAGAAACGTAATACCACTAAATAAGGTTAGCGCCTGGGGCGCTTTCGTTCAACGTGTCTATAACCCAACAAGTTGGGTTATATCCCTATTGTCGGGTTGGGTTATAGACCCAATATGGTTATATAACCGTACTTTCTATAAAGCAGAGAACTATAAAACAGATTCTTTTGGCTTTTATTTCTACATCTCGATAATGTCATTTGAGGTTTTTGGTTTAAAGTTTTTGATTGCCCTAAAATTAATCAAAAAAGTGCTTGCTTGATTTGATAAACATAATTTTATTGTAATAAAATTTCAGGGTGTTGAGATAACCAACTGGATTTATCTTTGGGCTTAAAAGCCCTGAATCCTGAATTAACAGACACATTACCTAACAGGCAAAGCACAAAGGAGAAGAAGTTTGTCTCGTTGCTCTGTGTAAATTCCCTGTCTCCGAAGGTCAATTCTTTTGGGAATAATAGAGCTATTTTAGGAAAGGTCAGTCATTTCCTAAAGGATGAAGATAATCCCCAAAGGAATCTCTATAATTCCGCGTTTCCGAAGGACAATTCCTTAAGGAATCATAGCGATTCTCTATGAAATCAATTTAATTCTTTCGAGAATATAGAAGATTCCCTGTCTCCGAAAGATAATACCCAAGCGAATTCTTATAATTCCAATTCAGAAATCCTTACTGAGCTATCTTAATTATCTTTACTGTACTTCCAAATGAATTGGGTGTTGTTAACTGAACAAAGTAAATACCGTCTTTAAGAACATTCCCTGAATCATCCCTCCCATTCCAGTTTATTTCTTTTAGTTCCAACTGCTGTACATTATTTACCGGGGTGGCTACCAACTGGCCAAGTGAATTGTATATCTGGATACTCACAATCTCCGGGTTTTGAAATTCATTTTCAAAGACGATATAATCGGTGAAAGGATTTGGGTAAATGGAAAAGTTAAAGTCCCGCTCAGGAATAAGTGAACTTGTGCCGGTTGTTTTCTCAGGTGTGAAATCCACTTTCCAGGTTGTCCAAGTTACCCAATCGTATTCGGCCAATTCAGCCATTTTCTTTCTCACCGGTAAAACTATTTTCATGCGTTCTTTATTTAGCTCACTCGCTTCATACGGCTTACTCGCATCACCTGTTTCAGGCCAGTATTTTTTCAAGCCTTCTTCTGATTCATAAATCCCCATTAAGCCCAACATATTTTCATGTTCACCCCTTATAGCTTTTAAAAAGGGTCCTGGGACGTCGGGGAATGCTTCATTAAGTGCCGGTAAATATTCATTATGGACAACATCCATAAATTGATCCATTGTTTTACCTGATTTAGGATTAACTTCTAAAACATGCAAAGTGAAAACATTACCTTTTTGCAGTGTGTGACTATAATTTTCAACACCACTTGTAGTATCTACTTTCCAGCTTGTCCAGGTTACCCAGTCAAAGTCGGCCAGCTCCTTCATTTTATTCCTTGCCGGTACTACCATTTTTATCTGTTCTTTATAAAGATCGCTTGAAATCCCGGATTCGGGCCAGTATTTTTTTAGCGCTTCTTCTGATTCATAAATACCCATGAATCCTAAGCTATTTTCATGTTTACCTCTGATACCCTCCATTAAAACAACTTTTACGTCGGGGAAAGCTTCCCTTCCTGCCGGTAAATATTCGTTGTGCACAACATTCATAAACTGACCCATTGTTACTCCTGATTTAAGATTAACTTCCATAACATGCAAGGTGTAAACAAAGTCTTTCCGGAGTGTTTGACCATATGTAATTCCTACGTACACGATAAGCATTAAAACAATAAACATTTTTTTCATGACCTTCGACGTTTTGATTCGTTTATACAAAGGTCTGAAACAGTGTGTTGCAGGACTTATCAGGATTGAACCTTTTAATAACGGATTTCGTGAAAGAGATGCAAAAAATGTTGCAGGAATAATAAATTTGTTGCAATAATCAGATGCTCACATTATATTGAAGTTCTGTTTCTCCCCTTTCCTTTAACAATTTTTCAATACGTGTATGTTCGTCCTGATATTTGCTGGTGAGTGTTTCTTTTACATCGATAAAAACAGGATGATTGCGCACTTCATCGAGTCCCGGCCAATAATTCAAATCCGCAATAATCCAACTGGGGACAAATTCCATTTTTTTCATTGCTGAAAGGTAACTAAAGGCTTTTTCCTTCTCGCCCAGGGCAAGAAAATCGAGAAACAGGAAAAAATGGGATTCATATTTTTGAGCACCTAACATATTAAATTCAATTTCTTCCTGCAGGGATTCTACATTCTCCAGAAGATTTATAGTTGCTTTTTGTTGATTACCATTCTTTAAATGTACATACCCGTAGTATATGCCGGGTTGCCAGCAAAGCTCAGATTTATATTGTTTTTTCTCATCTTCCAGACAGTAGGTATAGGCTCCGGTGTAATCTTGCTGAAATGATTTTATCTTCATTACCAAACCTGCATTTTCTGAATTTTTTTCATATGCCTTTAAAGCAAGTTCCAGTGATTTTTGAAAATTCCCAAAATGTCGTTCTAATTCTGCCATTTCCCTATAATAAGCCAAAGTATCTGAATAAAAGCTCAGCTTTTCCTGAATTAGCATATCTGCAGCTTCATAAAATCCTGCATTCTGAAAGGCATAAATAATTTTATCCAATGTATATTTTGGTGGAAATTCATTGGCTGGTTTTAATTCCATATACCTAAAATAACTTTGAATGGTATTGTAAAAATCATTCCTCTTTCCATAATTACTCACCAAACCCTGGTATTTCTTGTATTCAAGTTTTCCCCAGTCGCTATAATTTTCTCTGATTTTATCCGCTTCTTCCCGCATTCCTTTCTTGTCGTAATATTCTGCCAACTTTCCTTTTGCCCAGTCATTATCCGGATAATATTCAAGGGATTTTTTTGCATAATAATACGCACTATCTAGACACATTTGTTTATGTTCATTATTTCCATCGTGATAGATATAATTCATAAAAAATGTGGCCAATTGCAGATAGGCAGAAGCAAAGCAAGAATCAAGTTGAATGGCCTGTAAAAAATATGCTTTACCTTTTTCCTGGTATATTTCAGATTGTTCACCATCAGAAATATTTCCTAAAACATTGGCAATACGGTAATTTTCATTTCCTTTCAGATACAGGTTATAGGCAACCATATTCTTTGTAGGCAGTTCCCGAATTTGACTTTTTTCATCGGGAGTTAATTTAGTGTTTAATTTTGATGCTACCGATAAGGCGACATTTTCCTGAAGTTCAAAGATATCTTCTGAATCTTCTGTATAGGTTTTTGACCATATATGATCACCGGATCGTGCTTCGATAAGTTGTATACGTAATTTAATTTTATTTTCAATTTTTTGCCCGCTTCCTTCAAGAATATAGTTTACTTTCAGCTCACGGGCAATATCCCTGATACTCAAATTACTATCACGGAATTTTTCTGAATCGGTTCTTGATTTCACAGAAAAATCCTGAATACGCTCTAGTTTATCAAGTATTTCATCCATTAACCCGTTAATGATGTATTCATTACCGCTTTCAGGACTGTCATCGATAAAAGGAAGTACAGCAATGGTTTTTTGGTATTTATTTTTTTCAGGAATGATTTTGCCATTGGTTAATAAAAAGGTTATAACAAAAACAACCAAAAAAATGGAAATTGTTAAAATGCCTATTTTTTTTCGATTCTTTGCCGATTTCTGAATTGTGGCTTCTTCTTCAGGAATATGCTCTTTAATCCCTACTTCCCCCGGAGAATATCCATAATAATCATGAAAACATTTTATAAAATAAGATGGGCTGCCAAAACCTGTCTTATAGGCAATTTGAGAAACCGTATCTGCAGATTTCTCAAGCATTTCTCTCGCTTTCTTTAACCGATAAATACGCAGGTATTGGTTTGCAGAGGTTTTTGTAATTGCTTTTATCTTTCGATGTAAATTTGATCGACTCATCCCTAATGCATGGGCAAGTTCAGTGACACCAAAATCTTCTTTATCGAAATTGGCAGCAATTATTTCATTCAACGAATTGAAAAAATCCTCATTAGAATTAAGTCTGCGGGACATGTTTTCTATTTTAACTATCTGAAAATTAATAGTTCATATAATAAGAACAATCTATTTTGTTCTTTGGTTTAATAATCGCGTTTGTTCTGTAAAAGATGCAATAGTTTCAAATTAATTTATCAAGTGGCACGCAACCTTTCTTTTCTCTGTTTCGTCTACCTTTTGTTGCGCGACTAAAAACCACAAGCTATGAGAAATTTTTATTTTTTACTACTTTCTTTACTTTCTGCATCTTCTCTATTCGCCCAGGATACTATCAGTACCGGAGATTGTAAAGCAGATTTCTATTTTGAACACAATCCGGATATTAAAATGTTGGTGCCTGGTGTGGCTGTTAATTTTTACGATACTTCGGAAGGAAATGTAATTGAACGATTTTGGGATTTTGGAGAAGGTCACTCAAGCACCGAAAAAAATCCGATGTTTATATTTAACTATCCCCAGGGTGCACCAAATATCAAAATTAATCCATATCGAAAAGTATCCTTAACCATTGTAACCGACAGTTGCAAAAGTACCTTTACCCAAACCCTGAACATTTTTGAAATTGCCGATTCAAGCTATAATTATTGTGATGCAATTTTCAGGTACAGGGAAATTGGAAGGGATTCACTTTCAGAATTGGTAGAAATTCAATTTGACAATTTTTCCACAGGAGAAGAGCTTTCTTATTTCTGGGAATTTGGCTTTGGGGAAACCAGCACCGAAAAAGAGCCGCTTGTAAAGTTTAATACAAATGAGCCGGAGTATAAAGTTTGTCTGACCGTGATGGGAAAAGACAGCTGTATATCTACTTTTTGCGATGCAGTGTATATTTCTGCACCTCCAATTCCGGAATGTAAAGTAGATTTTGCCTATGAAAAGAAAGATATGTTAATGAGTCCGGTTCCCTCGATGTTGGTTTATTTCTACCACAAAGCTTCGCCCGATGCCATTGAATGGTTTTGGGATTTTGGAGATGGAACAACAAGCAATGAGGAAAATCCCACACATACTTATATTCAACCACCCATAATCGATTCTGCCCTGGTTGATCCAAATCCGTTCAGAAAAGTATGTTTGACCATAAAAACTTCCACGCTTTGCGAAACAACAATTTGTAAAACCATACCTGTTTTTACAACAATGCCAAATCCGGAACCGGAAAAATGTAAAGCCTATTTTAGATACTATCACCCGGAAGACATGGCTTCAATACCTGAAGTTGTCCCAATTCAACTGGTTGATTTAAGTGAAGGTGAAATTGTCTCAAGACTTTGGGAATTTGATGATGGAAGTACAAGCACAGAAGAAAAACCATTGGTTTCTTTCGATGCATTTCAGAAAGAGCACAAAGTTTGTTTAACCGTAACTTTTGCTGATAGTTGCATAAGTACTTTCTGTGATGCCGTTTATATTCATAAACCTATGCCACCCGATACGATAGTTAATCCGGATTGCCCCTACTCGATAAAAATTGACGGAGGATTTCCAATTGAAATGTCATCGTGCGCCGGTTGGGTTTCGGCAAGTGTTTATTTGAATGATTCGCTTGTTGAGCCAAAGATCATGACCTGGTCGAATGGTGACGAATCACATAAAACCGATGGTTTATGCCCTACTCAAACCTATGCTGTAAAAGCGCTCATGCATGATGGCTGTACGGTGAAAACTGAATTTATTCTTAGTGCAGATGGAACAATAACAATTGTGAAACCTATAAAATGGTCGATAGTTGGCGAAAGGGAAAAGCTTTATGTATTGCCCGAAACACAAAAAGATTTAATAGTAGAATGGCGACTTTGCGATGGCACCATCGTTGAGGCGGATAGTATTCCGCTTGATGCCATTAATTGCGGAACCGACCAATCGAATATGATTGTTAAAGATTCAATGGGGAATATTATTTATTCAGAAATTATTTCGCTTAAGGGAACAACAACAGGTATTGAAGAAATAGAGAATGAAATAAAACTCTGGCCCAACCCGGTTTCTGATAAAATCAATCTGCGGTATTCAGGGGAATTTCAATCGATAATATTGGTTGATATTTATGATATGACGGGTAAAAAATTGTTGTCAGAATCATTTCAAAATATAGTCGATGGACAACAGTTTAGGATTAATACCGGCCATTTGAAAACAGGTATTTACGTGTGCCGGGTTTCTGCCAATGGCCGTACCATTTTGACACAAACAATTAAACAGCAATAACTAGCAGTACGAAAAAAGGTGGCTGGAAAATACCGGCCACCTTTTGTTTGTTTTTGTCTGTATCTGTTTGTAATTATTCTTAAAATATCTCTCGCTAAGACGCCAATTCTTATTCTTTGCGGTTTTGCGTCTTTGCGAGATTATTTAACAACTAAACCGTTGCTCCCTCCATAAAAATCGATAAATCCTTTTCTACTTCTGTAATTCCTGCAATTCCAAAGTTTTCAACCAAAACATTGGCAACATTGGGAGAAAGAAATGCCGGAAGTGTTGGCCCCAAATGAATATTTTTAACTCCAAGGTGAAGCAGTGCCAGTAATACAATTACGGCTTTTTGCTCATACCACGCTATGTTGTATGCAATTGGTAATTCGTTAATATCGTTCAATTCGAATACTTCTTTCAATTTCAAAGCAATAACTGCCAATGAATAAGAATCGTTACATTGTCCTGCATCAATAACCCGTGGAATGCCGCCAATATCTCCCAACGGCAATTTGTTGTAACGGTATTTTGCACATCCAGCAGTAAGAATTACTGTATCCTGTGGCAATTGTTCTGCAAATTCTGTGTAATAATCCCGGCTTTTCATACGTCCGTCGCAACCTGCCATAACAAAGAATTTTTTTATCGCACCGGTTTTTACCGCATCCACAATTTTATCGGCCAAAGCAAAAACCTGGGCATGGGCAAAACCACCAACAATTTCTCCGGTTTCAATTTCCTTTGGAGCAGCACATTTTTTTGCATGCTCAATAATTTGGCTAAAATCTTTCATCTCACCATCTTTTCTGTCGGAAATATGAATGGCACCTTCTAATCCGGAAGCACCTGTGGTATAAATTCTGTCGGTATACGTTGCCGAACTTTTTGGCGGTACAATACAGTTGGTTGTAAACAGAATCGGCCCGTTAAAACTTTCAAATTCTTTGTCTTGTTTCCACCAGGCATTTCCATAGTTTCCTGCAAGGTGACTGTATTTTTTGAAAGCAGGATAGTAATGAGCCGGAAGCATCTCAGAGTGCGTATAAACGTCAACTCCGTTACCTTCAGTTTGTTTTAGCAATTCTTCCATGTCTTTCATATCGTGACCTGAAATCAGAATAGCAGGATTATTGCGAACTCCGATATTTACTTTGGTTGCCTCCGGATTTCCATAAGAACTCGTGTTTGCAGCATCAAGCAATGCCATTACATCTACACCATATTTACCGGTTTCCAGGGTAAGTGCGACTAATTCTTCAACACTTAAATCTTCTGTTGTAGCCACCAAAGCACGTTGCATAAATGCATAAATCTCATCTTTTTTATGATTCAAATTGTAAGCATGTTCTGCATAAGCCGCCAATCCTTTTACCCCATAAATGATCAACTCTCGTAAAGAACGGATGTCTTTATTTTCAGTACTTAAAATTCCAACTTCTTCTGCTTTTGCCTCAAACTCCTCTGTGCTTGTTGCATTCCAGGCTGCAAACTCAGGTAGCGAAGATGGCAGTTGAATATTAGTAGCCAAACATCTTGAATGTAACTCGTTACGCAACTGTAAGGCTTTTACAATTCGTTTTGTAAAACTTCCCTTATCGAAATTGGCATTGGTAATTGTGCTAAACAATCCATCGAAAACAAATTTGTCGACTTTTGCAGGATTTACATTTTCCTTGCGTAATTTTTCATTGTACCAGCTTATTCCTTTCAACACAAAAAGTAATGTATCCTGAAGATTGGCGACATCACCAGGTTTACCACAAACTCCTGCAATTGTACAACCTGTTCCTTTCGCTGCTTCCTGACATTGATAACAAAACATACTCATTTTTCTACTTATTTAAATTTGATTATAAAAATTACCATTCCTGTTTTTATTGCAAATTCACCCTAGTACAGAAGCTGAACTGCAACAAATTCTGATTTCTTTTAAATTATTTTTTGATTGAAAAAGGCACCCCGAACAAGGTGCCAACTCAGTTTAAATCCACTCCTCGGCTAATACATCACCACGGATTCCTATTACCACTTCTTTTACCGGAACTTTTCTTGATGCCATTTGCGATGCCATTTTTACCATTTGCGATAAACCACCACAACAAGGAACTTCCATAATAACAACAGTAATCGTATTTACTTTAGCCTCATCGATTAAACGCACCAGTTTTTGTACATAAATATCCTGTCCCTGGTCGAGTTTTGGGCAGGCAATTACCATTTTTTTCCCTTTAATAAACTGGTTATGGAAATTGCCATGAGCAAAGCCTGCACAGTCGGCAGCCACCAATAAATCAGCGCCGTTAAAATAAGAGGCTGCCGGATTAATCAAATGCATTTGCACGGGCCACTGCGTCAGTTCCGACGAAACTTCCCCAACCGGAGCAGCCATTTTCATTCCCGTAACATCAAATGACTGAGGTGCTGATCCCGGGCATCCACCCGTTGCACAAGCTGAATTTTCAGTTTCCTTATTATTATCTCCATGCAACAATTCATGTACTTCACTAATTTCAAATGGCATATCTTCCCGGTTTGCTTTTATATAACTTAATGCTTCTTTTAAATATCCTGTTTCGCCGTGTTCCTGCAAATGTTTCAGGTGCGCAAAAACAGTGGCTTTTCCGGCACTAATCATTTGCGAAATTACTACCAGTTCATCGTAATCATCTGCCTCTCGTTTTTCAATTGTAATTGCTCCCTCCGGGCAGTGGCCTAAACAGGCACCTAACCCATCGCACATTAATTCACTAATCAATCTTGCTTTCCCATCAATAATTTGTAAAGCTCCTTCGTGGCAATTTGGAACACAATCTCCACATCCGTTACAAAGTTCCTCATCTATTTTTACAATTTCCCTTATCATTTTCTTCAATTTTACAAAAACAAAAGTAGCAGATGTACGTTTCCCAAGATGTACCATTTGTTACAAAACCACAAAAAATAATGAATTATCAACTACTGACTAAATGTCCCATATTTAAAGGAGTATCGATAAATGAAGCAGAACACTTGCTGGGAAAAATTCATTTTCAGATTAAAAGTTATTCAAAAGAAGAAATAGTTGCCGTTGCAGGCGAGCCGGTAAAAAATTTAATGATTATTATGTCCGGCAGTGTTCGGGGAGAAATGATTGACTTCTCCGGGAAAACCATCAAAATAGAAGATATAGAAGCACCAAAACCATTGGCCACTGCTTTTCTTTTTGGACAGGAAAATAATTATCCGGTAACCGTTACAGTTAACAAGGACACTAAAATATTGGTAATGCCGGTTGAAGAATTTCTAAAATTATTACAACTCAATTCTCGCATTTTAAGAAACTATTTGAACAGTATTTCATCGCGTGCACAATTTCTTTCTCAGAAACTTCATTTTCTGAGTTTTAAAACTATCAAAGGAAAAGTAGCTCATTATTTGTTAAAACAAGCAGGTGAAATGTTTCATTCAATAGAATTAAAAAATACACAACAACAATTGGCCGATTTATTTGGAGTAACACGCCCCTCGCTGGCAAGGGTTTTTGGAGAAATGCAAAAAGAAGGATTGATAAAGATATCAAACAAAACAGTTACCCATATTGATAAAAAGGCGTTAAACAAATTGATAAACAATGCTTAAAACACAGGAGCTTATTTACTATAAAATATTTTCGGGATTTGATAATGTAATTGCTTTTACAAGCACCAAACGAACATTTGAAACTGAAAATCCAAGATTTACCGGCGACTCGGAAAATATTTATGAAAACAACCGGGTTTTACTTGCTGAAAAACTGATGATTAAAAGTGAGCAACTTGTTTTTCCAAGGCAAACACATACCAATTGTGTTGCCGATGTTTCGGAAATTCCTGATGATGAAATTAAAGAAACCGATGCACTTGTTACCGATAAAAATGGAATTTGTCTTTGTGTCCAAACAGCTGATTGTGTTCCGGTACTACTTTTCGACCCGATAAATAATGTTATTGCAGCAATTCATGCCGGTTGGCGTGGTACGGTAAAATTGATTGCCAAAGTAGCTGTACAGAAAATGATCAACAATTATGGCTCAAATCCAAAAGATATTTTAGCTGCAATTGGACCATCAATTAGTCCGGATATATATGAAGTTGGCAATAACGTAGTTGACGAAGTAAAAAAAGCAATTCCAAATCCCGATAAGACATTATTTAAAGTTGAATCCGGAAAATATCATTTAAATCTTTGGGAAGCTAACAAACAGGTTTTATTAAAAAACGGATTATTAAACAAGAATATAGAAATTTCGGGTGAATGCTCTTATTCTGATTCATCAAAATATTTTTCAGCGCGAAAAGAAGGAATGGAAACCGGAAGAATGGTATCAGGGATAATGTTGTTAAGGTAAAACATTCGAGACTTAAAAAATCCTTAAAAAACATATCTTTTTCCCTGAATTGATGCAAAACAATTATCTTCGCATCATTTAATTTCTGAATCTATTTGAATTTTATAGAAATCTACTGACAGATGAAAAAATACACACTGTATAATAACATTTTAGGTTGGTTGACTTTTGTGTTATCAGCCGTTGTTTATTTATTAACTATTGAACCGACTACAAGCTTTTGGGACTGTGGAGAATTTATTACCCAGGCTTTCAAATTTGAAGTGGGTCACCCACCTGGTGCACCAATGTTTATGATTGTTGGGCGTTTCTTTACTCTTTTTGGAGGACCTGAAGATGCTGCTAAACTGGTAAATTCAATGTCGGCCCTGGCCAGTGCATTTACCATTATGTTTCTGTTTTGGTCGATTACCCACCTTGCAAAAAAGCTGGTAGATAATGGAAAAGAAATTACCACGGGACAAACCATAGCTGTTATGGCAAGTGGTTTAGTTGGTGCATTGGCCTATACTTTTTCTGATACTTTCTGGTTTTCAGCAGTTGAGGGTGAGGTTTATGCAACATCATCATTAATGACAGCCATTGTTTTTTGGGCGATTTTAAAATGGGAAAACGTTGCAGACCAAGCTAATGCTAATCGGTGGTTGATTTTTATTTCATATATGCTTGGACTTTCTATTGGAGTTCACCTGTTAAACCTTCTGGCAATTCCGGCAATTGTTTTTGTTTATTACTTCAAAAAATATGAGGTAACACGTAAGGGAATTATTCTGGCTTTGGGAGCTTCAGTACTAATTCTTGGTGCTATTATGTACGGAATTATTCCTGGTGTAGTAACCATTGGATCGTGGTTTGAGTTGTTATTTGTGAATACTTTTGGATTACCATTCCATTCCGGTTTAATATTTTACATATTGGTAATTGTGGCGGCTGTTTCTTACGGAATATGGTACACTACAAAAAAACAGATGGTAATCTGGAATACAATTATTGTAAGCGTAACTGTAATATTAATCGGATATTCCTCATTTGCTTTAATCATCATCAGGTCTTCTGCAAATCCTCCAATGGACCAAAACAGCCCTGACAATGCATTCTCTCTGTTAAGTTTTTTAAACCGCGAGCAATATGGTGACAGACCATTGTTTTATGGCCAGTTTTATAATTCACCACTTGATCCTCAAAACAGATATGATAAGGGAAAAGCTGTTTATACACCTATCGACGGGAAATATGTAGTAACAAACAACAGGGTGATTCCTAACTACGATGATAAATTTAATACATTATTCCCACGCATGTGGAGTTCAATGGAACCAACACATGCCGACGATTATGCAGAATGGGGAGGTATCAGAGGAAAAAGAATTCAACACAGAAATGAACAGGGAGAAAATGTGATAATCGTAAAACCAACATTTTCCGAAAATATGCGGTTCTTTGTCAAATATCAGGTAAATCATATGTACTGGCGTTATTTTATGTGGAACTTTGTTGGCCGTCAAAACGATATTCAGGGTCACGGAGGAGTTTTACACGGTAACTGGTTAAGCGGTATTAATTTTATCGATGAAATGCGACTTGGAAATCAGGATAATTTACCGGTTTATCTTGCTGAAAACAAAGCCAGAAACACATATTATTTCCTTCCATTGCTTCTTGGATTACTTGGAATATTTTTTCAGTACAAAAAAGGATTAGAAGGCAAAAAGGGAGTATGGGTTGTATTCCTGCTGTTTTTTATGACCGGACTGGCAATTGTAATTTATCTGAATCAATATCCTCATCAGCCGCGTGAACGTGATTATGCTTATGCTGCTTCGTTTTACGCTTTTGCTATCTGGATAGGATTGGGAGTTCTTGCTATTGCTGAAGGACTTAAGAAGTTTTTACCGGAATCGGTTTCAGCAGGAATTGCAGGTTTGCTTACTTTGGTTTTAGTACCGGGAATTATGGCAGCCGAAAACTGGGATGACCACGACAGATCAGGAAGATATACAGCCAGGGATTTTGGCGCCAACTATCTAAAAACATGTCAGCCAAACGGAATCATATTTACCAATGGCGATAACGACACATTCCCTTTATGGTATAACCAGGAAACTGAAGGAGTACGAACCGATGTTCGGGTATGTAACCTGAGTTATTTGCAAACCGACTGGTATATCAATCAAATGAGTCGTCAGGCTTATGAGTCTGCACCGCTTCCATTCTCTTTAACAGAAGATAAATATCGCCAGGGAACGAGAGATATCGTTTACCTAATGAACGACAGACGAATTTCGCGTCCTTCCATTGGATTAAAGGAGGCCATTGAATTTATTGCCAGTGACAATCCGGCAACAAAACTAACACAGGCTGAGAATGCAGCATACATCCCTAAAAAGGTACTTCATTTTAAAGTCGATAAAGAAGCTGTGATAAGGAACAAAGCTGTCCGACCACAGGATTACGATAAAATAGTAGATACAATAACCATCGATTTTTCAGGAAAAAATTATATCGCAAAAGACGAAATGATGATTTTGGATATGTTGGCTACCAACAACTGGGAACGCCCAATCTACTGGGCAATTACAGTGGGTAGAAATAAATATCTGGGTCTTGAAAATTATTTCCAGGTTGAAGGATTTGGATATCGTCTGGTTCCTATAAGAACTGAAAGTCAGCCCGACAGGTTATCATATGGTTCTGTAGCAACCGACCTGATGTATGACAATATTATGAATAAATACAAATGGGGTGAGATGAATAATCCGGACATTTATCTTGATGAAAATAATATGCGTATGATGACGAATATAACCAACAGTTTTACCCGTTTATCAGGTGAATTAATAAATGAAGGAAAAATAGATTCAGCATTGGCCGTTATTGACAAATGTGTTGAGCTTATTCCGCCAAGTTTGGTACAACCGGGTTATTTTACTGTTGAACTGGCAAATAATTATTTCAGGGCCGGTGCACCTGAAAAAGGAAAAGAATTGCTTGAACTGGCGTTCGAAACTTTTAACGATAATTTAAGCTATTATTTTACCCTTGACAGTAAATTTCTGGCAAACAGAAACGTTACTGAAGAAATTCAAAGAACCATGTTCTATCTGCAAATAGTTGAAAGAACGGCAAGGACTAATAATCAGGCAGAACTTACAAAAAGAGTTGGAGATGCTTTCCAGGATTATCTTCAAAGATTTTCTTCAATGTAATTTTTAATTCCTTCATAAAATAAAAAAGTCAGGTTGATAATTTCAGCCTGACTTTTTTATGATTTGGATTTCTGTCAGGACATTTCAAAATTATTGGAAATAGCTTAATCATTTTAAGAATTGGTATTATCTTCACGCACAAAATCTAAAAAACATAATAAAAATGAATATTCTGATTATTGGTTCGGGTGGTAGAGAGCATGCGATAGGTTGGAAAATTAAACAAAGTGAAAAAGTGGAAAACCTTTTTTTCGCTCCCGGAAATGCAGGAACAGCTCAAATCGGAACCAACCTTGACGCCGGTGTCAGCAACTTTCAGAAAATAAAAACATTGGTTTTAGAGAATAAAATTGATATGATGGTCATAGGACCGGAAGTTCCTTTGGTTGATGGATTACACGATTTCTTTGCAGAAGATCCCGAACTGCAAACAATAAAAGTGGTTGGTCCGAAAAAAGAAGGTGCTCAACTAGAAGGAAGTAAAGATTTTGCAAAAGATTTTATGTTGAAAAATAACATCCCTACTGCGAAATACTTTACTGTGACAAATGAAAATCTTGAAGAGGGTTATTCATTTTTAGATACAATGAAAGCGCCTTATGTACTAAAAGCCGATGGACTGGCAGCCGGTAAAGGTGTATTGATAATTGACTCGCTTGAAGAAACAAAAAATTCACTAAAAGAAATGCTGGCAGGTCAATTTGGCGATGCAAGTAAAAAAGTAGTTATAGAAGAATTCCTGAGTGGTGTTGAAGTTTCTGTTTTTGTGATAACTGACGGAAAAAGTTACAAGATTCTTCCTGAAGCCAAAGATTACAAACGAATTGGCGAAGGTGATACAGGATTAAATACCGGTGGTATGGGAGCAATTACTCCGGTTCCATTCGCTGATGAAGTGTTTATGGAGAGAGTGGAGAAACAGATTATTCAACCCACAATTAACGGACTCCAAAAGGAAAATATTTAATACAACGGTTTTATTTTCCTGGGTTTGATAAACGTTGATAATAATCCATACGTGATAGAATATAATGTTCGAATGGGTGATCCTGAAACCGAAGCAGTAATGTTGCGAATCAAATCAGATTTTGTTGATTTACTTGAAGGAGCGGCTACCGGAACTTTGGAAGAAAAACAAATTGAATTTGATGAACGTGCTGCAGTGACAGTAATGCTGGTTTCAGGGGGTTATCCCGGAAAATATGAAAGTGGCATTAAAATTACCGGCATTGAAAATGTAAAAAACAGTATAGTTTTCCATGCTGGAACAAAATCTGAAAATGGTAACACAGTAACTGCCGGAGGGCGGGTAATTGCTGTTAGTTCCTATGGAAAAGATAAGGAAGAAGCACTCGGAATCTCATATGATAATGCCAAAATCATTCAATTCGACAAAAAATACTACAGGAAAGATCTTGGATTTGATTTGTAAGTTATGATTTTAAAAATACTGAAATCAAACTCACCATTTGTATACTTTTTTTACCTGATTGTTGCAGTTTTATTTTGGGTAAGAAGTTTTTCTTTACCTCAATCATACCCCTTTAGTGAAGGTGAGTTCAAAAGTATTTTATTCAATCCGATTTATAAAGCTATTTCCGGCATACCTCTTTTGCAGGTATTTTTTTCTCTGATATTGGTTCTGTTTGTAGCATTTTTAATTCAACTTGTAAACAGCAGTTACATTTTAATAAGGGATAAAACCAAATTACCGGCCATCATCTTTATAGTTATTGTAGGAGGTTTCGCTTCAATTCATACTTTACATCCTGTGTATTTTGCAGCTGTTTTTGCTTTGCTTGGCATTAATAGTCTGTTTGCAATTTTTAATAATCCTGAACCTCGCCTTGATATTTTTAATGCGGGTTTATTTGTTGCAATTGGTTCGTTGTTTTATTATAACCTGGTTGTAATTTTACCTGCCTTTTTGGTTTCAATTACAATTTTAAGACGAAATATAAACGGTCGAGAGTTTTTTATTATGCTTATCGGATTTATTATACCATTCGCATTTGCTTTAAGTTTTGCCTATTTTACAAACCAATTGGATGAAACGATTATCAATTTACGGAATAGTTTTTCTACATCAATAAATCATCTTGAAAAGAATTATCCCTTATATATATTTTTAGGATTCCTCGCTTTTTTGACTCTACTGGGAAGTTTTAAAATAATTCAACAGTTTGATTCAAGAAAAGTACGAACAAGAAAATCATACCAGGTTCTTTTCCTTGTTTTTCTTTTTTCTATAATAAGTTATGTTGTAGTGCCGGCAACTTCACAGGAAATGTTGATTATTTCAGCCATTCCTTTAACATTTTTAATAGCCAACCTGTTTGTTGCTTTTAAATCAGTGTTTTGGGGTGAATTACTTTTTTCATTATTCCTTATTACATCCTTGTTAATGCAATTTGCTGATAAAATAATGCCTGTTGGCTAAACTGCTTTTTTACAAATTATTCCAAACAAATCGATATTTTTGCCCTAAAATATTCTAAACAGAATTTATGGCACGTATTTTAAATATTGAAACATCAACCGAGATATGTTCTGTTACCCTTGCTCAAGACGGTAAAACTTTATTTAAAAAGGAAAGTTCGGAGGGCTTAAATCATTCCAGGATTTTAACAGTGTTTATTGAAGAACTTTTTAACGAAAATAACGTGGATATTAAATCGTTGGATGCAGTTGCTGTGAGTAAAGGACCGGGATCATACACGGGATTAAGAATTGGCGTTTCGGTAGCCAAAGGCATATGTTATGGATTAAATATTCCTTTAATATCCGTAAATTCCCTTGAAGTAATCGGTAAATACACTGCAAAGAATGTTTCAAAATATATTTCGCTTAATAAAAATGAATCAGTATTCTTTTGTCCGATGATTGATGCGAGAAGGATGGAGGTTTATACTGCTTTATTTGATCGGGAAGGGAAAGAAATACAAACTGTTTCAGCTGAAATTATTGAAGAAAATTTCCTCTCGGAATTATTAAAAAACAACAAAATACTTTTCTTTGGTAACGGGGCAGATAAATGTAAAAACACCATTCAGCATAAAAATGCAATTTTTAACGGACCTGCAACTACCTCTGCGGAATTTATGCAGGCTGTTTCCGATGAAAAATACAATAAAAATCAGTTTGAAGATGTCGCTTATTTCGAACCATTTTATTTAAAAGATTTTATAGTCACCATTCCGAAAAACAAGGTTTTAAAATAGATTTTGAATGAGAATTCGGGATAAAAATCGATATTTCAATTTATACCATAAATAAGAAAAGACATAATTTAAAAGCAAAAAAAACACAGAAAGAATTGATTTCTAACTGTTTTATTTATTTTTGCGGCTAAATAATCAGAAAAGAAAATTTCATGGCTTCAACATCAGATTTCAGAAATGGATTGTGTTTTATGTTTAAGGGAGAAATCCACACAATCGTTAGCTTCTTACATGTTAAACCGGGCAAGGGGCCTGCATTTGTAAGAACAAAACTTAGAAATATTAAAACAGGTAGAATAATTGAAAACACTTTCAATTCAGGCGTAAAAGTTGAAGATGTTCGTGTTGAACGTCGTCCATATCAATATTTATATAAAGACGATATGGGTTTGAATTTTATGAATACCCAGACTTATGAACAGGTTTCTTTACAGGAAGAAATGATAGAAAATGCAGACTTAATGAAGGAAGGCCAGATCATCGAAATTCAATTTCATGCAGATGAAGAAATTCCTTTAACCGCTGAATTACCTGCTGTGGTTGAGTTAGAAGTTACCAGTACCATTGAAGGAGAAAAGGGAAATACTGCAAGTTCTACTGCATTAAAACCTGCAACCGTGGAAACCGGTTCTGAAATTATGGTTCCAATGTTTATTAACGAAGGTGATATTATTAAAGTTAATACTACCGATAGATCGTACAGTGAACGTGTTAAGCAGAAGTAACATAGCAATATTAATATTTAAGAATCCGGGTTGGTTTTAATCCGGATTTTTTTGTGTCTCCAACTGATTACGCGAATAAATATCGATAGCAACAATCATCGCGGTAAATCCCCAGAAAGGAACCGAAAGTTTATCTGTATCCAGGAAATTGTTGAGTAATCCATGAATATAATAAGTCACAAGACCAATTAATGCAGTTAAAACAATCGATTTTAAACGTTTGTCAGTTAATCTTGTATAGGTATGTACAGCTGTGTAAATTACAATGCCAATAATCAACATAAAAGTAAGCATTCCAAATACACCTGATTCAGAAAGTGGCCCAAGATATTCGCTATGTGCATTACCGCCGTCAGCTGAATTTGTACTTATTATGGTTCTGTCTTTTGTCAACTGATATGAACCATACTCAAACATGTAAGTTCCGGGTCCGAATCCAAAAACAGGTTTATCTTTAAACATCCGCACTGCACAACTCCATCGATTGATCCTTTCCAGGTTTGAAGCATCGCTTGTAATATTGGTCATCGATGAGATATGAGTTTTAAAATTGGCTGATGATTGTTCAGAGTTTTGTTCCAGTCCCATTAAAATCTGGTTCTGAAAAACAAGGAAAAATACCAATATTGACAAAAAGGTGATAAATAGTGGTTTAAACCGGATTTTAAGTTTTATTATTACATAAACTCCGATAGCAGCTACAAAACTTAACCAGGCAGCCCTTGTAAATGAAAATACAAATCCTGTAAGCAGTATTCCCAGAATCACCAGCGAAAATACTTTCACCTTGCGACTTACAAATCCACCAAAGGAAAATAATGTTAAAAACGGAATGTAGAATGCCAGTGCTGCACCATAAGAAGTATGATCCTTGTAAAAGGGATTACATACAAAATTTGCAGCTTGTTTATTCCAGATTCCATATCCAACATGACGTGTAAGGGTATAAAAAATAACAATTACCAACGGAATTGTATATATCCAAATGTATTTTTCAATATTCTTCCCTCCCTCAAACATCTTGGCAGTAAGGAAATAAAGAATGGCAACAAACCAAATCCGGGATAACAAAAATTTAAATGAAACGATCGGCATGGTACTGGTTAAGGACGTCATAAATATCCATATCAAATTAAGATATATGGCCAGCGAAACCGGGTGTGTTAGTATTTTCTTGTCAAATCCTCTTTCATATATCAGCTTTAATATAAAGATGATGAGTAAGCCAAACAACAAAGGTTCAGTAGGCAAATACATGTCAAATCCCAAACCCGGCATTATCTCAGAGAGCGGTAACGAAAGCGGTGCAAAAAACGCTATCAGATAAACTATCTTATCAAAGGAATAAATAACTACAAGTAAAATTGCCAAAACAAAGGGAAGAGCATTTACCAGCATCATTTCCCTTGTTACCATAAAAAACATATTCAATAATACAAAGCCTATTGAAATAATGTAAAACCAATAAATTTTTATGGCCGCTTTTTGAAACACCTTCTTCTATTCTTCTTTACGGTAATCAAGAACAAAAAAAACCAACAATGCAAAAAATACTGCTGAGAACGCAGAGAATACAACTATCAACCAACGTACCGGATAAGATTTTTTATCCGCCGGAAATGGTGATTCTACAACATGGCTGTACGTAATATTTTTTTCGTATTCGCTTACATTAATATCGTAAAGTGTTTTTACTGAATCGATTTGATTAATTAATGTATTATAACTTCTCTCGAGTCGGTATGAATCTGCCCCTTCCCTTACCATGTTATCATACAGTTTTTTTATCTCCTTGGTGTCTGAAGATGACCCTCTTCCAGTGGCAAGAGCTGTCATGTAACCCCTTGTGACTTCAGGTACCTGATTTTTAAAATCCGCAATACCGGTTTTAGATTGAATTTCTTTTAATTCATACGATACTGAGTCAATTTCATGATTTTTGAGATCCAACTGCTTTTTAAGAATCTTAATCATTTCCTTATTTTTGGCTTTATGAATCTGTCCCACTTTTTGATTATAGAAATGTATAATTGAATCACACATGTCCGCAGCCTGTTGAGGATCAAAATCCATGACACTTATCTCAACAGTTTCGTACTGGGTTTTTGATGTACTAACATTATCATCATAAATACCAAACATATAGGTCAGATACTGCGGATCATCTTTACTGATTTTATAATCCTCATCTAACTTAAACGCTTTAAACATTCTTTTCTTAACATCGTTCGAGTTGATAATCTCTAACATCTGCTCAGTTCTTGATTCTTCACTCAACTCACTAATATTAGAAGGATATAGTCTTGCGGTAGATTTAAATTTTGGTTTAATAAACGTGGGACCTGAAAACACTGCACCTAAAACCATGGCAACAAATCCAATTATTATAAAATGAAATTTACGTTTCCAAATCAAAGAAAGAATACGCTGATTGTCAAAAAAGTTATTCATAGATTTTTATTATTTTAAACTATCCCGAATGAGACTTGCAAATAAAAACGATTTTTGAAATCGATGAGATTTTTATGCCCGTTTCATAAGTTAAGGTTTCAATTCAATGCTATCTTATTTCAACGAATTGAAACTGTTTTTAGTATCATTTTTAAAAGGTATTTACGAAAACTAAGCAACAATAATTAAAGAGTAATTTTTCTTCCCTTTTTGCGCAAGAATATACCTGTCGTTTATAAGAAAAGAGCTATCAATTACCAGATCCGGATTAGTTACTTTTTCTTTGTTTATACTCAAGCCATTACCTTTAATTGTTCTTCTCAATTCTCCTTTCGATGAGAAAACAGCAGTTTTTTCACCGAGTAAATCTATTACATTTACACCACCCTCAATATCCGCCTTTGAGACATTAAACTGGGGTACCCCATCAAAAACCGAAAGGAACGTACTTTCGTTTAGTTTTTTTAATTGCTCAGCAGTGCCTTTTCCAAAAAGAATTTGCGATGCTTCAACAGCCATTTCATAATCTTCTTTTGAATGCACCATGGTTGTAATTTCCTCAGCCAGCTTTTTCTGAAGAATTCGCAAATGCGGTGCTTCTTTGTGCTGTTTAATTAGCGTTTCAATCTCGTCTTTCTGAAGAAACGTAAATACTTTAATATACCTCTCAGCATCTTCATCGGAAGTATTTAACCAAAATTGAAAAAACTGGTAAGGGGTAGTTTTTTCAGGATCGAGCCAGACATTACCATGTTCAGTTTTTCCAAATTTACCTCCATCAGCTTTGGTTATTAACGGAATGGTTAATGCAAAGGCTTCTCCACTAACTTTTCTTCTGATAAGTTCAGTTCCGGTAACAATGTTTCCCCACTGGTCGGAACCCCCCATTTGAAGTTTACAGTTCAAATTTTCGTATAACCACAAAAAATCGTAACCCTGAACAAGTTGGTAGGTAAATTCAGTAAAAGACATTCCAACTTTCGACTCGGCACCCAAGCGCTTTTTTACCGATTCTTTTGCCATCATATAATTTACTGTAATGTGCTTGCCTACATCACGAATAAAATCGAGAAATGAGAATTCTTTCATCCAATCGTAATTATTAACCATTACAGCGGCATTTGCTTCACCGGAATCAAAATCAAGAAACTTTGAAAGCTGGGCTTTAATTCCTTCAAGATTTTTGTTCAGACTTTGCTCATTTAATAAATTTCGCTCCTGAGATTTCCCCGATGGATCTCCAATCATTCCGGTTGCACCGCCAACAAGAGCCACAGGCTTATGACCAGCCAATTGAAATCTTTTCAAAAGCATAATCTGGGCAAAACTACCTACATGCAGGGAGTCGGATGTAGGATCGAAACCGATATAAGCCGAAGTCATTTCTTTAGCTAATTGTTCTTCGGTGCCGGGCATTACATCGTGCAACATCCCTCTCCATTTCAAGTCTTCAACAAAATTCATGAATACCGTTTTTTTAAATTTGCGCAAAGATATAAAATGATGATAGTTATAAGAGATTTTGATGACAAAATTCGAAAATCGTTTCTTACATACAGATTTTAATTACGATATATTAAAATTTGGCGTTAAGAAATATAGAATAACTGATATTTCAGGGTCAGACGACTTTACTGTCTTTGTCTCTAAAAAGTTCCTGATTTTCTCTCCAGTTATCAATAAACGGAAAAATAGAAGTGGCGACATTCTTTATAGGTTCGTACATCCTGGATTTGGCTTTTACATCTTTTGGCAGAATCTCAACATCCTCATCAATTTTATCAAAAATCAGTAGGATGATACTTAAAAATAGAATCGAACGTAAAACACCAAATACCATTCCAGCCAATTTGTTAGTTACTCCTAAAACACCGGTATTTACCATTTTATTAATTACTCCGGCCACAACATGAACCAAAATAACTATGACAACAAAAGTAACAGCAAATGAAATGATATTAAGGTAATCAGTTTGAAGATTGAAATATTTAATCAGTAAATCAGTAGTTATATAAGAGAATTGGATGGCACCCCAAATTCCGAATATTAAAGCTGTCAGGGATGCAAGTTCGGTAACCAACCCATTCTTAAATCCACCGATTGCTGCAAGGATTAAAAGAATACCCAAAATAATATCAATATAGTTCATAGCTTTTTTGGTTTAAAATAAAGTAGATGCGTGCAAATTATAAAAATTACCTCTCGCATGGGTCAGGTAAATCGGCAAAATACAGGAATAGAATTGTTTAACGTATAAATAAAACGACGAAATAAGACAATTATGATTCGGGTTGAGCAATTTTTTCAACTTCCTTAAATACTCTAAAAAAGTTTTCGCCCCATACTTTTCTAATTTCTTCCCTGGTGTATCCTCTTTTTAACATTTCAGCGGTAATGTTTGGAAACTCACTTACATCGGCAACACCATCCAGTCCGCCACCTCCGTCAAAGTCGCTGCCAATGCCAACATAATCAATACCAACCAGATTTTTTACATAATCAATATGATCCACACAATCGGCAACAGTAACTTTTGGTTTTGAATATTTTACCCTCAAAGATCTCCATTCGTCACGCAGTGCCTTTTTTTCATCATCCGTCATGGAATCATACTTTGTATCGTATATCAGGCTAAGTTCTTCTCTTTTTTTATAATACAAAGAAGTTGTATCAGGATTTTTGATGTAATCATCCAATAAACAAATCTGAATAACACCACCATTTTTTGCCACGGCCTTTATCATATCATCACTTAAGTTTCTTTTATGATTTGCAATTGCCCGAACGCTGGAATGGGATGCTATTATCGGCGCTTTACTTAACTCAATCACATCATAAAAAGATTTATCTGAAATATGAGATACATCAATAATCATCCCCAGATTATTCATTTCTTTAACAACATCTTTCCCAAAATTACTTAATCCATTGTGTTCCGGACCATTTTTATCAGTCGATGAATCACAGATATCATTATTTGATGAATGGCACAGGGTTATATAGCGAATACCGCGCAGGTAAAACTCTTCCACTTTTTCGATATCGTTACCGATTGGAAATCCATTTTCCATTCCGATATATATGGCACGTTTCCCTTTTTTCTCCAGCTTTTTAGCATCTTCAGAGTTTAATGCTACCTCTGCCATTTCATTGTATTTTTCGCAAGCCTCAAAAGTAGCATCAATCATTCTGTTAGCCATTTCGTATGCTTTTTGCGTGTTCTCCGGAGTTCTTTCCCTTTGTCCGGTGAAGGCAGCAAAAAATATGGCATCCAAACCACCTTCCTTCATTCTTACAAAATCGACACGGCTTTGAGGAGGTGAATTTTTTATACCAATATCAAAATCTTCCTCCAACATAGACATCGGTGTATCAACATGGGTATCAACAGTTAAAACTGAATTATGGACTTTCATTACTTTACGCGGTGTAATTTTTCCGGCTGCAAGAATATTGAAACCTGTTCCAATTAAAATAAAAAACAAAGCGAATGATTTAAACATTATAAACGATGGTTTGAATTTGACTTACAATTATAACAAATCCATTCAAAAAACAGAATTACAATTTCATTTTGATAATTATTTTCAGCTATAATAAGAAAATATTAAACCGAAGCCCTTACTTTTCCGATGTAAACTTTCGATAACCAAATTTATAAAATACCGACATTCTGAATGTATTGTATAAATAATCATATAAACCGGTTTGGTATTCAACCTTCCAATCAAATCTTTCCCCGGCATAAGTTAAATTGGTTCTGTAAATCAGAGGATCGTTGGCGGGATGTACTTCAGGATATTGATATTGATAAGCATCATATCCACTGTAACCGCCCATTTCATTTTTCCACGACCAGTTTTTATGTTTTAAATCCAGTCCGAATTGATACAAAGGACCTTCATCCTGAGCTAATTCAACTTTGTTGGTTTGCCAAACATAAAATCCACCCATTATACCAACCCGAATCTCATCGATAAATCCTTTCTGAGGGTAATATGATTTTCCGAAAGCAGCATAATATGCATTTGCCGGAGCATCAGTATATCGTCCCTGGATTGCTCCTCCGGTAGTGGTTTTGGCTGAATATGAAATAGATACCCCTGGCCATTTTTCGCTTTCTTTTACCAGCTGAATGTAGGTACTAATCCAAAAATCACCTGTTTGCGTAATCCAACCTGTATCATCATAAAAAATCTGTCTTTCATCTCGAATTGAATTATCGGTTTGAAAAGTCTCGGTAGGATAACCCCAGATATGAACCACAACTCTTTTGGGCACAACAGCCCAATACAAACTCAAATAAGAATTTACTCCCTGGTCACCATCCATAAAATGACCGTGAACACCCAGCTCAATATTTGAAATACTGTCGAGCCTGGCATAATCCATATAAGGGACAGGCAAAGAATTCGGCCCAAGAGCAGCCGGAGCAATTTGCAACCACTTATTTATGTGACTGCTTCCAAAGTCGTTCCAATCCTTTTTATCACGCTGGCTAAATCCGGAAAATCCGAGCAATACAAGTGTTATAATAATTATAAAACGCATCCATAAAATTTATGGCTTCAATATTACAAAATAGTTTAAAGAATACATTACAATAATTTCATTCAAAAGATGTTGAATTGTTTATTTTTCATTTTATGTTTTGAATCATTGCCTTGTTTTGTAATTCTGGAGAGATAGTTTTATTTTGACAACCTGTTTAAAAAAAGATAGTTTGAAAAAAAAGACACCAAAAAATATATCATGGCTGCTTATGCCGATTTTGGCAATAATCATATTCCTTCTCACACAACTGGCTCATCGAAATCCAGCCCCGACAGAAAATATTTATGCCCGGAAAATATATCCCCTTATCGCCAACATACTGTCCTCTGTCAGCAATATTTTTGTATTCTCACTTGATGATATTTTCTACTTATTGCTAATTGCAAATCTGTTGTTAGTAATTTTTTTGCTGTTTTTCAGGAAAATCCCCTTTGTTATTGCAGGTAAAGTTATTTTGAATATTCTGGCTGTGACTTACATTTTGTTTTATCTGTTTTGGGGATTCAATTATTTCCGTTCAGATCTGCACCAGAGATTGGAAATCACTCAACAAGAGCCAAACAAGGAGTTTTTTATTGAACAACTTAAAAAACAAATCGAAATTACTAATCATTCCTGGTCGACATTTGATACGGTAAGTTTGGAACAAATTGACAAGGAAATTGAAAACTCTTACAAAAATCTTGCTGAACCTTTAAAAATAAATTATCCTGCCGGGAAAAGACGGGCAAAAAATATTACACTTAGTCGCTTTTTTGCCAAAGCAGGTATTTCAGGTTATTACGGTCCTTTTTTTAATGAAGTGCACGTTAACAGTTTAATTTTACCCGTTGAATACCCATTTGTACTGGCCCACGAAAAAGCCCATCAATTTGGAATTACCAACGAAGCAGAAGCAAATTTTTATGCCTGGCTGGTTTGTACAGAAAGCGATTCGAAACAATTGCAGTATTCAGCCAACCTTCATATTCTCAGGTATTTTCTTTTTCAGGGGTATTCCTTGGAAGAATATCCGTTGATTATTTCTGCACTGGATGACAGGGTAAAAAAGGATTTACAGGCAATTAGCGAAAACTGGAAAAATTTACGTGACGAAAAAATCGATAAAGTAGCGTCAAAAGCCAATGATATTTATCTAAAATCCAACAAAATAGAAAAGGGAATTGAAAATTATCATGGTGTTTTAAAATTTGTAATGGATTATTCTTCAGACACAGATTTTCAAAATAAATACAATTTGACACCCCGCTAATTTCTTCTAATTTTGCGCTCAAAGATTAATTTTTATGAAAATAATTCCTGTTTCTGCCGGAGACTTCCATTGCGATGGAGGAGCACTGTTTGGTGTGATTCCCAAAAAACTCTGGAGCAAAGTATATCCTGCCGATGAAAATAATTTTACCAGGCTGGCTTTACGTTGTTTACTTGTCGATACAGGTGAAAAGAAAATCCTTATCGAAACGGGTATCGGAAATCACTATCCAGAGAAATACCTCACGAATAATGGGGTGGAATTAAAAAATCAACTTTTAAATTCGTTACATGAAAAGGGATATTCTGAAAACGATATTACAGATGTAATTTTTACCCATTTACATTGGGATCATTGTACAGGTGCAGTAAAAAATGACAATGGAAAACTGGATTTTGAATTCCCAAATGCCCGTTACTGGTGCAGCAAAAAACAATGGGAACATTCAAAGGTTTCAAATGTCAGGGAACGGGCTGCATTTAACAGCCGTGTTTTGAATTTTATTTCTGACTCAGGAAAACTAAAACTGGTTGAGAATGAGGGTGAATTATTCAAAAATATTGAAGTTAAGTTTTTTGACGGACATACTCCCGGTCAAATGATTCCCTTTATATTTTTTGAAAATAAAACGCTGGTTTATACCGCGGATTTGATACCTACTGCTGCAAATATTCCATTGCTTTGGATTGCTTCTTACGATCTTTTCCCGGTTACCGTGATGGATGAAAAAGAAAAGTTTTTAAACGAAGCAGTACAAAAAGAATACATTCTTTTTTTTGAACATGATTATTATACTGAATGTGCAAGCCTTAGTAAAACAGAAAGAGGTTATACTGAAAAAGAAAGATTCAATCTAAACGAATTATTGTAATAATTTGATATTCTTTCTTTTTAAAAAGGATTTCCTATTTTTACAATTACTATTTATCACTTTATAATCGAATGCAAATCGACATCAAATCAAAAATATTCTCCGATTTTACTTCTTTTAAACCGACACTTCAAACATGGAAATTGAATAATGAAAAAATCGTTTTTACCAACGGTTGTTTTGATATTATTCATCACGGACATGTTAATTCTTTAAATCAATCAGCTAAATTGGGTACACGTTTAATTGTGGGATTAAATTCAGACCAATCGGTAACAATACTAAAAGGTAAAAACCGGCCGGTACTTAATGAAGAAGCCCGTGCAATAATACTTGCAGCTTTTGGTTTTGTTGATGCAGTTATCATATTTCCTGAAGAAACACCCGCCGAATTAATATCAAAAATTATACCCGATATTTTAGTAAAAGGAAATGAATATGAAATTCATGAAATAGCAGGACATGAAACTGTTTTAGCCAATGGCGGAGAAGTAAAAGCACTTGAGTTGGTTCCCGGAATTTCTACCAGCGAAATCATTAAAAAGATTAAAACCCTTTAGAAATGGCACAGCTTAAAACCATTTATACCTGCCAGAATTGTGGTGCTCAGTCGCCCAAATGGATTGGCAAATGTGCGTCATGTAATCAATGGAATACTTATGTAGAGGAGATTATCGATAAAAAACAAAATACCGGGAAACTCGCAGTTCAGATTTCAGGCAATCAACCATTAACTCTTGAAAAAATTGAAACAGTAAAAAACAAGAGAATTCCTATCCCGATTAAAGAATTTAACCGCGTTTTGGGTGGTGGAATTGTACCGGGTTCCTTAATTCTTTTGGGTGGTGATCCGGGAATAGGTAAATCTACATTAGCACTTCAACTTGCATTGGCCTTAAAAGGAAGAAAGATTTTGTATACCTCGGGGGAAGAAAGTCTTCAGCAAATAAAACTTCGTGCCGAAAGATTAAACATTGACAACACAAGTTGCCTGTTTTTAAGTGAAACATCTCTTGAGCATTTAATCGCACATTCCGAACAAATTCAACCCGATATTTTAATTATCGATTCCATACAGACTATTTCTACTGAAACCATTGAATCTTCGCCCGGATCAGTTTCACAGGTCAGGGAATGTACATCCGCCATTCTGAAATATGCAAAAAAAGCAAATATTGCTGTTATTCTGATAGGGCATATTACAAAAGAGGGAAATTTAGCAGGGCCAAAAGTGCTTGAGCACATGGTTGATGTGGTTTTGCAGTTTGAAGGTGATACCAACTATATGTACAGGATCTTGCGATCGAATAAAAACCGTTTTGGGTCAACCAACGAACTGGGAATTTTCGAAATGGAAAGCAGCGGACTTCGCGAAATTCTTAATCCCTCAGAACAACTTATTTCGAAAGTCAGCGACCATGTCAGTGGCACTGCAATAGCAACTACCATTGAAGGAGTGCGGCCCTTTCTTATCGAAATTCAGGCTTTGGTGAGTACCGCTGCTTATGGCACTCCACAGCGTTCTTCAACAGGTTTCGACTTAAGAAGACTAAATATGTTGCTGGCAGTGCTTGAAAAACGTGCAGGTTTTAAACTTATTCAAAAAGATGTTTTTTTAAATATTGCAGGTGGATTAAAAATAAATGATCCTGCCACAGATCTTGCTGTGATATGTTCAATCCTTTCATCAAATATAGATATTGCTATTGACCATAAATATTGTTTTGCCGGTGAGGTTGGTCTAACCGGTGAAATTCGTGCGGTCAGCCGAGTTGAGCAAAGAATTGCAGAAGCCGAAAAACTGGGATTTACCAGAATCTATATTCCGGCGCACAACAAAAGCTTTGATAATAAAAAAGTTAAAATAGAAATTATAAAAGCCTCTCGCGTAGAAGAGGTTTTCAGAAATATTTTTAAAAAATCCTAATTTCGATTGAATATAGATTTTTTTAACAACGAAATTTTGATTAGTGGCTCAACTATAATTAATTTCGGCCCTGAATATGAAAAAAGCTTCTTTAATACTGATTTTGTTGGTTTTCGTGTTTATCTCATGTCAAAGGTCGGTAATTGAAAAACCCAAACCATTGATAAAGGAAAAACAGATGGTGGAAATGTTATTCGATTTGCATATGGCTGAATCTACGTATAAAAGAATGAGATACGACTCGACTTTAAGAAACAGTTCTTCTGCCAATTTCTATTATTCAGTTCTTGAAAAACATGAGGTCCCCGACTCGGTTTTTGAAAAGTCGTTTATTTACTATGCCAGCAAGCCAAAAGACTTTGAAAAAATGTATCGCGAAGTAATGAACAAATTGAGTGAGACAGAACAAAATTATTCAGGCAGGAAAAACGAAATTCTGGAATTTGACACTTCAGTTAAATAATGCGTGAGAAAAATTGCGGCAACATATATCTTCCCTATTAATCAATCCCCGGTAAAAAATGGTGTTCTAACTTGCTCTGATGATGGCACTATTATCGAAATAAGCAAAAGCAATGAGAATTTGAAGGAACAATCCGGGCTGGAATTTTATAGTGGAATTCTAGTGCCGGGCTTTGTAAATACACACTGTCATCTTGAATTTTCTCATCTAAAAAATGAAATCGAAAAGAATACCGGAATCGGAGGATTTATCGGACAAATAAATCAGTTAAGAAACCGGGAAGAAAGTAAAAAGGAAAAGGCAATTGAAATTTCGGACAAAAGAATGTGGCATGCCGGTATTGCAGCTGTCGGTGATATAACGAATTCTGATGTGACAATTAAAACAAAGAAAAAAAGTAAAATATATTATCATACTTTTATAGAATCCTTTGGTTTTCATCCTTCGAGAGCGGAAAGAGCATTTGAATATGCCATTTCAATTCGCGATAATTATAACAAAAACGGATTGGTTAATTCAATAGTACCACATTCACCTTATTCCGTTTCTGAACCACTTTTTGAAAAAATCAAAACATTTGCGGCAAAAGAAAAAAGCATTCTGTCAATACATAACCAGGAAAGTAAGGGAGAAACACAATTCTACAAAAACGGTACCGGACCCATTGCAAATCATCTGGCAAATAACCTTGGTATAGATATTTCGCATTGGAAACCGACGGGTAAAAGTTCATTGATTTCCATCTTAAAATACATTCCGGATGAAAATCAACTTTTACTTGTACATAATACTTTTACTTCTGAACAAGATTTGACAGAATTAAAATCTAAACGCTTATCGGAGAATACTTTTATTGTCCTGTGTCCGAATTCAAATTTGTATATAGAAAATCAACTCCCTCCTGTTTTACTTTTTCAGAAAGAAAAATTTCCAATTTGTATTGGAACTGACAGTTTAGCATCGAATCATGATTTATCAGTTTTATCAGAACTGATTACAATTCAGCATAATTTTCCGGAAATAAAACTCGAAGAACTTTTTAAATGGGCCTGTTTAAATGGAGCAAAAGCAATCGGTGTGGAAGATATTTTTGGATCTTTTGAAAAAGGCAAAAAACCGGGAATTAACCTGATTACCGGAATCGATTTTAAAACAAATAAACTCACTCAAAAAAGTAAGGTTAAACGATTGGTATAAATTCAAATATCTTATATAATTCATGGCAACATTTCTATTTGATAAAATTATTTTTGGCCCTGTAAATAGTCGAAGACTAGGTGTTTCACTCGGAATAAATCTATTACCTACCAATGTTAAAGTTTGTTCTTTTGATTGTATTTATTGTGAATGTGGGAGGAATCCCAAAACTTATAAAGAAAAAGCAATTCTTCCATCGAGGTCAGAAGTAAAACTCAAATTGAAAGAAAAGCTTGATGAAATGATGGCTGAAAATTTGTTGCCAGATGTAATTACTTTTGCCGGTAACGGAGAACCAACACTTCATGCTGAATTTGCCGGAATAATTGATGATACGATCGAATTACGAAATCTTATGGCTCCAAAAGCCAGAATTGCAGTTCTTTCCAATGCTACAATGATTCATAAAAAATCAGTTTTTGAAGCTTTGCTCAAGATTGAAGACAATATACAAAAACTTGATTCGGCTTTTGAATCAACCATACAGTTGCTGGATTGCCCAAATAAAAAATTCAGCCTTGATAAAACAGTAAAACAATTAACAGCTTTTCACGGCAATGTTATTATTCAAACGCTTTTTGTTAAAGGAAGCTACAAGGGCCAGACCGTTGATAATTCAACTAAAGAGGAGCTCTCTGCGTGGATTAAATTACTGAAAGAAATAAATCCAGCACAGGTGATGATATACACCATCGCCCGTGATACACCAACTGAAACCCTTAAAAAAGTTTCGGTAGAGGACTTAAACAAAATAGCTTCTATTCTTAAAAAAGAAGGAATTAAAGTTCAGGTTTCCGGCTAAAATATTATTACTATAAAGTGGTCCGGTACCATTCCGAACTTTTCCCTAACCAACGCATGCCCATCACAAAACCTTTGAGTTTTAACAAATCTTCGCCTTCAAACCATGCATAACAATCGTAGGTTTTACCGGATTTTGGGTCATATATTGTTCCGTTTTTCCACTCTTTATCCTTGGCATTGTACTCAAATCCATTTAATATCTGAATACCGACAATGGATCGGCTTTGTAAACTTTCATCCGGATTTTTATCATCGAGAGGTGGTTTGCCATTTTCATATTTTTCAGGAATCATATACACAACTGTACCAATGTATTTTCCATCTTTTTTCTCCACCTTTATTTTTGATGTTTTCTCTTCATTCCACCAAATTCCAAGTATATTATCGGCTTCCTGTGAAATTCCGGATAGTGCATAAAATCCAAGAAATAATAATAGCATTAACTTTTTCATAAGTATAAGTTTTTGTTTTACAGCATTAAATATATCAATAAATAAAAACCTTTCTGTAAATTAACAACTCTTTTTATAATTCTTGTAAAATATTGGTTATGAAAATATTGAAACACACGTTATTAAGCCTGCTGGCTTTAATAATTTTGGTGGTGATAGCTGGCCTGATAATTTTAAACAACATTAAAACAAAAGCTATCCCCGACTATTCTAAAAACATTGAGCTCACCGGGCTCACTTCTGAAGTAAATATTTTTCGCGACGCATACGCAATCCCTCACATTTATGCTAAAAATGAAAATGATTTATACCGTGCTGTCGGATTTACAATGGCACAGGATCGTTTATGGCAAATGGATCTTCTGCGAAGAGTCACACTTGGAAGGTTATCAGAAATTTTAGGGAAAGATCAGGTAAACACTGACTTACTCTTGAGAGCACTACGCTTTCAGGAAAAATCTGAAAAAATTCTGTCATCAGCCTCTCCGGAAATAATCCAGGCACTGGAGTCATTTTCAGATGGTGTGAATGAATACATTAATAATTATCCTCTGCCTCCTGAGTTCATAATTCTTGGATATAAACCTGAACTCTGGAAACCCATTCATTCAATCAACCTGATTGGCTATATGTCGTGGGACTTAACTTCAGGATGGAATACAGAACTTTTATTACACCAGATAGGCAATATTGTTTCCAAAGAACATCTAAAAGATTTAATACCTGATATGAATAGTCAGAATACAGCAGTTTATCCTGACTTTCAACCCAATAAAAATATACCGGATATAACATTACTCTCTGTAGGAAAAGAACTGGAAAAAATTGGAGCACAGGTTTTTTCAGGGAGTAATAACTGGGCCATTTCAGGTAAAAAAAGTGTAAATGGAAAACCTATACTTGCCAACGATATGCACCTGGGTTTTATGTCACCCGGAATTTGGTATCAGATGCACCAGAATGTTGAAGGCCAGTTAAATGTAAGTGGATTGGTTTTACCCGGACAGCCTTTTGCAATAGTAGGACACAATGATTCAATTGCATGGGGAATGACCAATGTTGCTGTGGATGATCTCGATTTTTATGCAGAAATTGTTAATCAGGATTCGACGCATTATTTAATCGATGGCGAATGGAAAGAACTTTTGATTAAAAAAGAAATTATTCAAACAAAAGAAGGGGAAAACATAGAAAAAAAATTGCGTTTTACGCACAGAGGACCAATTATAAATGATTTTAAAAAAAGCGCAGAATTTCCAATATCTATCCATTGGCTGGGTAACGAAATGAGTAATGAAATCCGTACTGTTTATAAACTAAACCGTGCCAATAACTGGTCTGATTTTAGGAATGCCGTAAAAACTTTTACATCAATCAGTCAAAATATTGTTTATGCTGATGTGCAGGGCAACATTGGATTACAATGCAGTGCCGGAATCCCGATTCGGAAAGGGAATGGAATTCAGATTTATCGCGGCGACAGCAGTATTTACGATTGGAAAGGATTAGTGCCATTTGAGGAACTTCCTTTTGAATTTAATCCGGAAAGAGCATATGTATCATCGGCAAATAACAAAACCGTTTCTGAGGATTATCCTTATTACATCAGTCATTGGTTTTCAATGCCTAACCGAATAGACAGGATTAGAGAATTGTTGGAAGAAAAAGACAAATATGGAATTGAAGATTTTAAACAAATACAAAGCGATATAAAATCCAAAAAAGCAGAGCGATTTACCCCGGTTTTTCTGAATGCGCTGGAAACAGAAAATGATTTAAATACTGCCGAAAAGAATGCTCTTAATTTTCTTAAAGAGTGGAATTATGAACTGTGTAAGCAAAGTATTGCTGCTACCCTATTTGAGATTCTTTACAGAAAAACTGGAGAAAATATAGTGAAAGACGAATTGCCGGAAGAACTTTTTTCATCGATAATGGGACAAAAAATTTTAATTGAAAATCTGTTAATTACCATTCTGAATAAAAATACTTCGCCTTGGGTTGACAACATAAAAACTTCGCAAACCGAAACATTTCAAGATATCATCATTCAGTCGTTTAAAGAAACA
>ENA-ORCQ01000178-ORCQ01000178.1-marine-metagenome-genome-assembly--contig:-NODE-178-length-33704-cov-4.292800_pt1 | contig 33704 bp, 36 predicted proteins | sample MGYA00237780_ERZ508510 | MGnify/ENA primary metagenome ERZ508510 (study PRJEB26181, sample SAMN06268981) | marine metagenome | isolation source: Tt an E2 anaerobic enrichment on eucalyptus from sediment...
GCTTCACCAAATTTGGTGAAGCTTTTTTACTTTCCAATCTATAATTGAAAAACATCGCCTGCCTCATATCTCGATGTCAAAAGAACTTCATATTTTGACTTTAACGGATTCATAGTTTCACTTGCAATTTCAGGAGTATTGTTCTCTTTTGAAAGATGACTCAGAAAAACGCACTGTAAATTTTCACCTGCGTGAGCTTGTAACAATTCGAAGGTTTGTTTATTTGACAAATGGCCCAATTCAGAAGCCACACGTTTTTTTAGAAAATAAGGATACCTTCCTTCCCACAGCATCTTTTCATCGTAATTACTTTCCAAAAATAATCCGTCGCACATTTTTAAATGTTCAGTAACATTACTGCAGGCTTCGCCAATGTCGGTAAAAACACCGATATTTTTATTTTTATACTGAACTCTAAATGAACAAGGTTCTGACGCATCGTGGTTTTTTTTAAAGCTAAATACCGAAAATTCTCCAATTTCAATTATCTCACCTGGCTCAAAAAACCTCGGAGAATCGGGACGAAGATTTTTATAAGCGCCATGAAAAGTTTTTGCTGTTAAATAAATTGGAACCTGCATTTTTTTACTTACACCTCTTACACCCCTCATGTGATCACTGTGCTCATGAGTTACAAACACTGCTTTTACTTTAGCAGGATTCAAATTTCGTTCTTTCATTCTAATCAGAATCTGTTTACACGAAATTCCGGCATCTACGAAAATGGCATCTTTTTCATTCCCGATATAGTAACAGTTTCCATTACTTCCCGAGGCAATAGCACATATTTCCAACATCTTCCTCTAAATTTACTATTCTGAATTTATTTTACCAGTTTCGAAATCGCCCTGAACTCACTCGCCGCCGATGTTCTCGTTAATTCGAAAAGAATTGATTCGTATGAAGTCATCATAATTCCCTCGTATCGAAAACGTTCTTTTGCAAGTTCAATATTATTTTTTGAGCGTGAAGAAACACAATCCATTACTACAATCGGATTAAATCCTGATTCTTTCAGGTCGATTGCTGTTTGTATAACACAAACATGAGATTCAATTCCTGAGATAATAATATTTTTGGCGTTTAGCTCCTTAATTTTTTCAACCACCGCAGGTTCGTCACAACAACTAAAATCACGTTTTTCGATATATTTAAAATCCGGAATTGCTGACTTAATTTCAGGAAGTGTTTCTCCTATTCCTTTTGTATATTGTTGCGTTACAATTATTGGCAAGCCCAACTCATTTAATCCTTGAATTAATACCTGATTATTTTTTAACAAAGTCTCCTTATCGCACATAACAGGAAATAGTCTTTCCTGAATATCAATAACTAATCCAACTGTATTTTTCTTTGTTATTCTCATTTATAAACTAATAATTGATTTTATCCTTTTGCCTGAGCTCTAGATTTGTCACCAAGATATCCTCCATGATGACGTTTGGCATAATCATGAGCGGTAAATCCAATTTTGTTCATCATTGAAACCACCAAAGCATCACCAATAACTGTCATTACCGTAGTTGAGGTTGTTGGAGATAAACCGAGCGGGCAAACTTCAGTCGGATTTCCTGTATTGATAAATGCATCTGCAGTTTTTACCAGAATTCCATCAGGATTTCCGGAAATTAATATTACAGGCAAATTAGCATAAAGATGATGAGCAAGGTCAACCAACTCAATAATTTCCCGAGTTTTTCCTGAGTTTGAAATCAATAATAAAATATCATTCTCCTGTACCACACCCAGATCTCCATGTTGTGAATCGCTTGGATGTAAAAAAACTGCGGGTGTTCCTGTAGAACTAAAAGTTGTGGCAATATTTGCGGCGATCTGCCCTGCTTTTCCCATTCCACTTGCTACCAGCTTTCCTTTCTTTAGGTGAACACGGTCATAAATCAAATCAATTGCCTTTACAAATCCATCCTCCACAGGAATATTAAGAATAGCTTTTGCTTCGTGTTCTATAACCTTACGGATTGTTTCCTTCATTTTTATAAAATTGAAATGCAAATCTAAGTGAAAAAACAGTTGGAATCAAATGATTTACAAATCGAAAGTCTTAAAAAAATTACACCTTAAAAATCCATGTAAAATTTCTTTTGAAAAATAGTTAAAGTCTTGAACTTAATCCTTTGAAATTTATTTAATGTTGATTCAGCAGAGTCGTGTTATCTTTGAAATTCAATCCATACAAGAAAGTTTTAAGCTGAAACGATTTTATGACAAGGATAATATACATACTAATTTGTGATTTTAGTCACATCCCTAATGTGTTATATGTCATAAAAATTAATGAACAATTCTCATGTCTTTACGGTTAAATAATCATTACTTTTATTAAATTTTTAAAACCAAAATATAAACGAACCTTTCATTTCTAAAATGTTCAAGGATTAAAGGGAGTATTAAACAAATTTTAAATGAAAATTCACGAATATCAAGCCCGAAATTTATTCAGGAAGTACGGGATTCCTGTACCTGATGGCGATGTATGCCACTCAATGGACGAAGTAAAACAAAAAGTTTCAGATGATGACAAACTACGAGTTGTTAAAGCACAGGTTCATGCCGGAGGCAGGGGCAAAGCCGGTGGTGTAAAACTGGCAAAAACAAAGGCTGAAGCGATTGCTGCTGCGGAACAAATTTTGGGAATGACCATTAAAGGTTTGACTGTAGAAAAAGTATTAATTGCCGATGCTGTCGATATTGAAAAGGAATATTATTTTGGATTGATCAATGACAGAAATACCAAATCGGTAACCTTAATGGCCAGTGCAGAAGGAGGTGTGGAAATTGAAGAAGTGGCAAAAGTTTCGCCTGAAAAGATTATTAAAATGGCCATTGACCCTACGATGGGATTAATGGATTGGCAGGCACGTAAAATTGCATTACAACTTTTTGATGAACCAAGTCAGATACGTCAGGCGGCTTCTATATTTGTAAAACTTTATCAATTATACGTTGATACTGATTCTTCTTTAGCTGAGATTAACCCTTTGGTTTTAACACCCGATAAAAAAGTATTAGCCATTGATGGAAAAATGAATTTTGACGACAACGCCCTGTTCCGTCAACGTAAAATTTTACAAATGCGTGAGGTGAATGAGGATGAGGCAAAAGAAATAGAAGCATCGGCAAAAGGATTGTCATACATAAAACTGGATGGGAACATAGGATGTATGGTAAATGGTGCCGGATTAGCCATGGCAACAATGGACATGATAAAACTGTATGGTGGTAATCCTGCAAATTTCCTTGATATTGGTGGCTCATCAAACCCCGAAAAGGTGGTTGACGCCATGAATATTTTGTTAAGCGACAGTAATGTTGAAGCAGTCATGATCAATATTTTTGGTGGTATTACAAGATGCGATGATGTGGCACGTGGACTTGTTATTGCCCTGGATGAAATTAAAACGGAGATTCCTATTGTAATTCGATTGTCGGGGACAAATGCAAAAGAAGGTTTGGAAATTATCAGGAAAAAGGGATTACCTACGGTTTCAACAATGAGTGAGGCAGCCAAAACAGCAATTGAATTAAGTAAAAAGTAGCAAAATGAGTATATTGATCAATAAAAACACAAAAGTAATAGTACAAGGGATCACTGGTCGTGACGGAGCTTTTCATACCAGTAAAATGAAAGCTTACGGAACAAATATAGTGGGGGGAATCTCTCCGGGTAAAGGAGGTATTGAAGTTGAAGGTGTTCCAGTTTTTAATACTGTGGAAGAAGCCGTTCAAACAACAGGAGCCAATGCGTCTGTAATATTTGTACCTGCACCATTTGCCGGAGATGCGATATTAGAAGCCAGTTATGCCGGAGTTGAACTTGTTATTTGTATTACAGAAGGTGTGCCGGTTCAGGACATGATTAAAGTAACTCCTGTTTTAAAACAAAATGGTACTAAACTGATAGGAGCAAATTGCCCGGGATTAATTACCGTTGATGAATGTTTAATAGGTATTCTTCCCGGAATGATTTTCAAAAAAGGAAATGTTGGTTTGATCTCTCGTTCGGGAACACTTACATATGAAGTTGTAAATATGCTAAGTAATAACGGGCTTGGACAAACTACCTGTGTTGGTATAGGAGGAGATTCGGTTTCAGGATTATATTATATTGATTTACTTGAACAATATGAAAAGGATCCGGAAACAAAAGCTGTAGTTTTAATTGGCGAAATTGGAGGTGACGCGGAAGAACAGGCAGCAAAATATATTAAAGAAAAAATGACGAAGCCGGTTGTTGCATTTATCGCAGGTCAGTCAGCTCCTCCCGGAAAAAGAATGGGACATGCGGGAGCAATAATTTCCAGTGGATCCGGAACAGCCGAAGAAAAAATTAAAGCATTTGCTGCTGCCGGAGTTCCGGTTGCCAAAGAACCAAGTGAAATTCCGGGAATTTTGAAAGAAAAACTGGGCTAGTAAATATCTGATCGTAAAAAATAGCAAGAGGCGGTTCCAATCGGAATCGCCTCTTAGTATTTATAATATATTTTAAATATTCTAGCCTTTCAATGCTTCTGCCCCACTGACAATTTCCAGAATCTCTCCCGTAATTGCAGCTTGGCGTGCTTTATTGTATTCCAATGTCAGGTAGCTAAGTAATTCAGTTGCATTATCTGTTGCACTGTGCATGGCCGTCAATCTGGCCCCGTGTTCCGCAGCATGAGAATCAAGAAGTGCTTTATAAAACTGAATTTTCAAAATTCTTGGAATTAACTCCTGCACGATGTATTCTTTTGAGGGCTCATAAATAAAGTTGGGATTTGCCTTTATTTCTTCATCCTGTTTTACTTCTATCGGCAGAAATTGTTCTGTTGTCTGAATTTGAACTGCAGCATTTTTAAACTGGTTATAAACCAACTCAACACGATCATATTTTCCTTCAACAAAAGCATTCATAATTTCCTCAGAAATTTCAGATACATTTTCAAAAGACAATTCATTAAAAATATCATTTTTATTATCGTCTATTTCAAATTCATGATATTTTAACTGTCTCATCCCTTGTTTTCCGATACAAAGAAATTCAATATTCCCAAGGTCCAATTGACTTTCATACTGCTCCTGAACCAATTTAGCAGCTGTTTTTGCAATATTTGTATTAAAGCCACCGCATAACCCACGGTTTGAAGAAATCAGAACAATAAGAACTTTTTCAGGCTCCCTTTGATCCGAATAAACAGAATCCTCGGATTCGCCCAGACTTGAACTTATCGATGAAAGAATACCATGTAATTTATTTGCATATGGCCTTATCTGATAAATTGCATCCTGCGCCTTTTTTAGTTTTGCTGCAGATACAATTTTCATCGCACTCGTAACTTGTCGAGTAGTTTTTACCGATGCAATCCGAATTCTAATTTCTTTTAATCCAGCCATACAAAATTTGATTGTAATCTTTTCAGAATACCCGAAAATTTATTTTTTAGTTTTTATACTTCTCGGCAATTTCGCCTGCTACTTTACGTATAATGTTTTCTGTTTCCTCCGTTAGCTTTCCTTCTTTTAACTCTTCAAGAGCCGGTTGATACTGCATTTTCATTACCTCTAGAAAGTTTGCTTCAAAATCTTTTACCTTATCAATCGGTACAGTTCGTAACAATTCATTAACTCCACAGTACATTAACGAAATTTGTTGCTCGATTTCCAAAGGCGAATATTGCCCTTGCTTAAGCAGTTCTACATTTTTACGTCCTTTGTCAAGAATTCTCATCGTTGCATTATCCAAATCTGACCCAAATTTTGCAAATGCTTCGAGTTCACGGAATTGAGCCTGGTCGATTTTTAATGTACCCGCAACTTTTTTCATTGCCTTTACCTGAGCGCTACCTCCTACACGTGAAACAGAGATACCAACATTAATAGCAGGACGAATACCTGAGTTAAAAAGCTGTGGCTCAAGGAAAATCTGACCATCAGTAATTGAAATTACATTGGTTGGTATGTATGCAGAAACATCACCAGATTGTGTTTCAATAATTGGAAGTGCGGTTAATGAACCACCTCCTTTTACCTTATCTTTTAAACAATCAGGCAAATCATTCATATTTGAAGCTACTTCATCACTTTCAATGATTTTGGCAGCACGTTCCAATAAACGTGAGTGCAAATAGAACACATCTCCCGGATAAGCTTCTCGTCCCGGTGGGCGACGCAAAAGAAGTGAAACCTCACGATAAGAAACTGCCTGTTTGGACAAATCATCGTAAATAATTAATGCATGACGACCTGTATCCCTAAAATATTCTCCGATTGAAGCTCCTGCATAAGGTGCATAAAACTGCAAAGCTGCAGGTGAAGAAGCCGGTGCTGAAACAATAACTGTGTATTCCATTGCACCATTTTTTTCAAGTGTTGATGCAATATTTGCGACTGTAGAACCTTTTTGCCCAACTGCTACATAAATGCAAAAGACAGGTTTGCCTTTTTCAAAATTTTCCCGTTGATTAATAATTGTATCAATAGCGATAGCCGTTTTCCCGGTCTGACGGTCGCCGATGATCAATTCACGTTGTCCGCGTCCAATAGGAATCATCGCGTCTACAGCTTTAATCCCTGTTTGTAAAGGTTCTTTTACGGGCTGTCTGAATATTACCCCCGGGGCTTTTCTTTCCAATGGCATTTCAAACAATTCACCTGAAATTGCTCCTTTCCCGTCAATTGGTTCACCCAATGTATTGATTACACGACCTAAAAGCTGTTCCCCAACCATTATCGATGCAATTCTCTGTAATCTTTTTACAGTATCACCTTCTTTTATTTTTGACGAAAGTCCCAGGATTACCGCACCAACATTATCTTCTTCAAGATTTAAAACAATTCCTTTCACACCGCTGTCGAATTCAATCATTTCGTTGGCCTCTACATTCGAAAGGCCATAAATACGTGCAATACCGTCACCCACTTGCAAAACGGTGCCAACTTCTTCCAGTTCAGCTTCAGATTTAAATCCTTCTAACTGTTGTTTTAAAATTTGAGATATTTCAGCCGGTTTAATATTTGTCATTGTATCTTATTTTTTCGCTTCTTAATCAATTTATTTCAGCTCAGTTTCCAGCAAATGCTGCTTTATATTTTTAAGTTTTGTGTATACACTTGAATCAAACTGTTTATCTTCAATCCTTAAAATTAATCCTCCAATAATTTCAGGGTCAACCTCTCTTGAAAGTTCAATTTTAGCATTGAGTTCTTTCCCCATCATGTCAGCAATTTTATTTACTGTTTTTTCATCAACTTCCGTTGCGGTTGTAAGGACAGCCGATTTAATATTTCTATCTTTCCTTATTATTTCTAAAAAATATGTGCAAATTCCGGGAATAAATACTTCCCGTTTGTTTTTTGCAATGAGCAAAAGAAAGTTTAGGGTTAGTTCGTTTATTTCATTCTTAAACAGGTCATTGATTAAATCAACTTTTTTTGATGTTGTAATCACAGGACTTTCAAGTAAAAGAATAAATTCAATGGATTTATTACAAATGTTTAAAACTTTTTCAACATCTGCCTTTACCGTTTCAATCATACTCTTCTCATGAGCTGCAAGAAAAAAGGCCTTCGCATATCTTACCCTGATTGTACTGTCGTTCATACTCTTAATTTAGTTTTATATCATCAACTAAACCATCTACCATTTTTTCCTGTTCTTTTTTATTGCTGAGTTCTTTTTTAATTACTTTTTCAGCAATTGTAACCGAAAGTTCTGCAACTTGTTTTTTTATTTCGTTAATGGCAGCAACCTTCTCAGATTCGATCTGGCGTTGGGCAAGTTCTATACTTTTTGTTGCTTCCTGCGATGCTTTTTCTTTTGCTTCGGCAACAATTTTGTCTTTCAATTCTTTCGCTTCTTTAAGAATCTGATTTTTCTCTTTTCTGGCTTCTGCAATAATTCTGTCGTTATCTGCTTTTAAACCTTCAACTTCTTTTTTTGCTTCTTCAGCTGAATTTAAAGCATTTGCTATTGATTCTTCTCTTTCTTTTAAAGCATTCAGAATTGGTTTCCAGGCAAACTTTTTCAGAATATAAAGCACGATTCCAAAAATAATCAGCATCCAAAATATAGTACCGAGATTCGGATTAACTAATTCCATAATTCTAATTTTTCAGGTTAAAGACAACTACACCTCCGGCAATCCCGAAGGTGGTTGTCTAATAAAGTTTTTTAGTTAATAAAAATAACTAATGCACAGATAATAACTGCAAAGAATGCAACACCTTCAACAAGTGCTGCTGCCACAATCATATTTGAACGAATGTCGCCACTTGCTTCCGGCTGACGGGCAATTGCCTCCATTGCACTGGAACCAATTTTACCGATACCGATGGCAGCTGCCATAGCTGCTACTGCAGCACCAATTGCTGCGCCAAATTTAGCAAGTCCTACTCCCGCAGTAACCTGTAATAAAACTGTTAAAATTGCTGATAACATAATACTTAATTTAAAAAATTAATATTAGTGATGTTCTGCCGTTGCCATTCCAAAATAAAGGGCCGACAGAAACGTAAAAACATATGCCTGAATAAAAGATACCAGTACATCCAATAAAACTATAAATACTGAAAAAGCTATTGAAACCGGACTTATAGCAAATCCAGCTGCTACTCCCATCAAACTACCAAAAATAAAAATAAGGCTAACAAATACTGTAACAATCATATGTCCGGCAAGCATGTTTGCAAACAAACGAATCATTAATACAAAAGGCTTTGTAATTACACCGGCCAATTCAACAATAGGCATCAAAGGAATTGGTATCTTCAGCCACGTTGGCACATCCGGATTATAAATTTCTTTCCAGTAGTGTTTGTTTCCGCTTATGGTAGTTACTCCAAAAGTAAATAATGCTAAAACCATAGTAACCGCAATATTACCTGTTACGTTAGCTCCAAAGGGTGGAAATGGTATTAAACCAATAAGATTTGTTAAAAGGATAAAAAAGAACAGAGATAATAAAAATGGCATAAATTTTTCATATTTCTTTTCACCTATTGCAGGTTTTGCCACTTCGTCCCGAATAAATAAAATTACCGGCTCCATTAAATTTTGTATTCCTTTGGGTGCTTTATTTTTATTCGCTACCGACTGGGATGCTACTTTGATAAATATCCAGATTAAAAGAATAGCTATAATTATTGCTTGCGCTACTACTTTCGTAATTGAAAAATCATAGGGCTTTCCTATTTCTTCCCCGTGAGCATCCAATTCCACAATTTTGCCAGAGTTTTCCTTACTGTGTGAGATACGAAATCCTTTATAGTCGTCGTGCCCGTGATGAAATTTATATGACATAAATATATGGAAGCTTTTTCCCTCATGCAATTCAGGGTTTTGACTATAAAGAATTATTGGTAAAGGAATACTAAAATGCTTATCCCCAACTGAAAAAACATGCCAGTCATATGCATCCAAAACATGTTCAATAATAAATTTACCGGCATTAAACTCACTTTCGTTATGTGTGTTTTGTGCCTCATTTTCATGAGTGTCTTTGGCGAGAGTTGTGTTTATTGAGACTAAACTCAGTATAAAAATTATAAAGATTCCGGTGGAAAACTTTAGCATGGTTCAATTACATTTTATTCTAACACCTACAAATTTAGAAGATTTTTTTAACCATAGTTAAAAAAAATCTACTATCTCGTAACTATTTCAATTCTTGGTTGATTTTCCATTTCAACTTTTGTAAAATTCAATCTATTTTCTTTTTGTAATTTTTAATACTTCCACCACTTCAAATGTTGTAAATATGATATAAAAAAGCATTAAACAGACTACAAAAACTATCACATTTTCTGTATCAAAAATAATGTATACTACGGCAACAAGCGAGTACAAAAAAAGTTTTAAGAAAGAGATAAGCATTGTATTGTTTGTGAATTTTGCCATATTCTTTTTAGCAAGTTGCATCTGATAAGCATGAAGAAAAATGGTTGTAGCAGCAAAGAACAAAAGAAGATATGGTAAAACAGGCAAATAATATTGCGGTATAACAAATATAAAAGCTATAGCACCCAAAACCGTTAAAACCAATGATATAGTAACTATCTTAAAAATGAATTTTTTCATTCGCCTGTAATTAATTATTTAAATGGTGACTCAATCCTGGCTGAAGGTAGACAGGTAACTTATAAAATCTTGTTCCTTTTTATCAAAAACTCTTTGAATATATTCAATCTGTTCAAAACCTTTTTATTTGTGAAACCATGATTACAACACAAGCATTATTACATTCTTGAAATATTATTTTCATTGTTTTCTTATTTGATTGGTTTTAGAATAAAGATATACCAAGATCTCTGATATGACAGTTTCTATTTGGGCACAGCCCTTTTCAAACAATTGAAATTCCAAAAATCTAAATGGTGCAATTTATTTGATAGCTTTTTTATTTTTTCTTTAAAAGGTTTTTAGTTCCGTAAATAATTGCCAATACAACTGAAAGCGTCATAAATCCAAAAGTAAAACCCTTAAAATCATTGTTCATCCACTGATCCAGTTTATACCCGCCAAAGGTTCCGAAAGCAATAATTGCCATCATTTCAAACCCTAAACCTGAATACCGGATAAAATTATTGAACTTTCTTTGGGGTTTCCTTTTCTGGTTCATCTGCCGGTTTTCCTCCATTCATCACACAGCTACCCGAAAATATTGCTCCGGGCTCAATGGATAGTTTCCCGGCTATAATATCTCCAACAATCTGTGATGTTGATTTCATATTGATAAGTTCGTTAGCTGTTATTTTACCCTTGATATATCCCGAGACTTCGATAGTATTACAAATAACCTGACCTTCTATTTTACCACTTGGGCCAATAACAAGTTTACTTTTTGCTGAAATATTGCCCAACAGTTCACCATCAATTCTTATATCACCGTTGGCTACAACATCCCCTTTAATTTTTGTGCCTTCACTGATGATATTTATTGTTTGGTTTGGGTTGTCGTAATTTGAGTTAAGTTTTGGCATATTATCTTCTATTTTATTTTTTTTGAACATCATTTTAATTAAAGATTTTCAGGGCTATGAATTTACAATTTTTTGATCATCCAACAATGGAATAAATCAATAAGTAATCTTCAAAATTTTAGAATGGTATTACCAGCCCTCCGGAAACCTAAAATTCAAACTGTTATTTAAATTTAATTTTGTAATAATAAAAGTACAAAGCAGATTCTATTCTGTGTCGTATGCCCATTTCAGGAAAACACTTCCCCATGTAAAGCCTGCACCAAATGCAGCTAAGATTATATTATCTCCTTTTTTCAATTGCTTTTCATAGTCGTAAAGACAAAGCGGAATTGTTGCCGAAGTTGTATTCCCGTACTTCTGAATATTGATCATTACCTTATCTTTTCCAACACCCATTCTTCGTGCAATTGCATCAATTATTCTCATATTCGCCTGATGTGGGACAACCCATGCAACATCTTCAGGCTGAAGATTATTTTTTTTCATGATTTCTTCAGCAACATTTGCCATACTTGAAACTGCAGCCTTAAATACGGCCTGCCCTTCCTGATAAACAAAATGTTCCTGCCGGTCAACTGTTTCGTGAGACGCCGGGCGTAATGAACCACCAGCTTTCATATGCAAATGATGACGTCCGAGACCATCAACACGATGCATGTAATCAACAACACCCAGGTCTTCAGCTGTTGGTTCAAGCAAAACAGCCGTTCCGGCATCACCAAATAGCGGGCAAGTTGTTCTGTCTGTATAGTTTGTTATTGCCGACATTTTTTCGGCTCCCACAACAATTACTTTTTTGTAACGCCCTGATTCTATAAACTGAACAGCTGTGGACAAAGCAAAAATAAATCCTGAGCAGGCAGCATTTAAATCGAAACTCCATGCTTTTCGTATTCCAACTTTTGATGCAATAATATTGGCTGTGGCAGGAAATGGCATGTCCGGAGTAATTGTTGCACAAATCAGCATGTCCACATCATCGGCTTTTGTATTGGTCTTCTCCAATAAATTAAGAACAGCATTTGTTCCCAGGTCACTCGTTGCTTTACCGGGTTCTTTGTAAATTCTTCTCTCCTTGATTCCAATTCGTTGCATAATCCACTCATCAGAGGTTTCAACCATCGTACTGAGTTCGTCGTTTGTTAACCGGTATTCAGGCAAAAATGCTCCTACTCCGGTAATTGCCGCCCTTAAATTTGCCATTGCGTATTATATTTCTAAAATTTTAGAATACATGTAAAATAAAACAGCGCGAATTTAAAGGTTTAACACGGGATATTTATAAGAATTCCTTGATGGAATAATCAGGATTTAATAAATATTCTTTTTATCGCTGAACAATTAATTGATGTGTTCGAAAAATCTGTTTTGATGGGGATTTATAATTTCTTTTGAATTTGATTTGAGGAATATATTTTCAGGAGCAAAAAAAACCAGGTTTTTAACCTGGTTTAAACTGCAATTTCTTTTTCTATTACCTGTTTTCCTCTGTAGTATCCACATTCAGGACAAACCGTATGGTACTTAACCGTTGTACCACAATTTGAACAGGTTGCCAAAGTAGGAGCAACTGCTTTATAATGCGTGCGCCTCTTGTCTCTTCTTGATTTAGATATTTTATGCTTTGGATGTGCCATAATATATATATTTAGTTATTATTTCCAAATTTCTTTAACGCATCCCAACGAGGATCGGTTTCTGTTTTTTCTTCCTTTTCAGGACGCGTATATTTCTTCAATTTCTTTAACATTTCTTTGTTACATGCTCTTTTTCCATCCTTGTTTTTTGGATGAACGTGTCGCAAAGGAATACTTAACGATACAAATTCGTAAATAATCTGGGTAAGGTTGATAAAGTGTTCTTCAGGATTAATCCATATAATATTATCACCTTCATCTTCCTTTTCTTCTCCAAATTTTACAAACATTTCCGCTTTGTGTGAAATCACCTGGTTGTAGTTATCCAAACATCGGTCGCAGTTTAATTCAACTTCTCCTTTTAAATCGAAAATCAGTTTCATAAAGGTACTTCGTTTTTCAAGCTCAACATTAACCAATACTTTTCCAATTTCAACCGGGCTTTCATCAAAGTGTTCAAAGAACTTGTTATCTACTTCAAAATCGAAATCGTGAAGTCCTTCTTTAAGCCCCTTAAACTCAATATTATATTTCGTTTTCCAACTCACGTTTCGAAAAAAGTGTTGCAAAAGTAAAAATTTTTTATCAACACCCGAAGAAAACAGTAATTAATTTGATTTTTAGTAATAATGTGAAGAAAAAATAAATAAGGTGAAAGCAATATCCCTTAGTTCGTTCTATTTCCCAAGAATAATTCTAAACGTAGTTCCTTTCCCTATTTCTGAAGATTTAATAAAAATTTTGCCGTATGAACAAAGCACAATTAATTGACGCAATGGCCGAAAAAGCTGGCCTAACTAAAGTAGATGCTAAAAAAGCCCTTGATGCATTTGTATCAGCCACTACCGACGCATTAAAAGGTGGTGACAGAGTTGCTCTTATTGGATTTGGTTCTTTCTCAGTATCAGAACGCAGTGCAAGAACCGGAAGAAATCCACAAACTGGTAAAGAAATACAAATTGCTGCCAAAAAAGTGGTTAAATTCAAAGCAGGTGCTGAATTAGCCGATCAAGTTTAACAGCACAATATGAAGAAATTAAAAGGGAAACAAATTGTTTCCCTTTTTTTTTGCTTTTTTGTTAATGTCGTTTATGCACAAATAAGTATATTATAACTTCGCATCTCACTCACATATTCATTTTCTTAATTATAGTTTGTTAAGATTAAAATAATTGGCATATGAACCAGGATAAAACCAAGTTGCTTGAATACTTGTCTACTTTTATTACCCCCGATCGACTATCGTTATACAACAAGGTAATTGAAAATCGCACCAATTACATTACCGTGGTTTTAGAGGATATCTATCAGCCTCAAAATGCAAGCGCTGTTTTACGTTCTTGTGATTGTTTTGGAATTCAAAATGTAAATGTTATTGAAAACCGCAATGAATTTACAGTAAACACGGAAGTTTCACTGGGTTCATCAAAATGGATTAACATAAATAAGTTTAACAAAAATGAAAATAACAGTTTACACTGTTTGCAAACGCTAAAAAAACAAGGATACAGAATCGTAGCCACATCGCCTCACACCAATGATGTGGAATTACCCGACTTTGATATTTCAAAAGGAAAAATGGCTCTTGTTTTTGGCTCCGAACTTCCGGGTATTTCTGAAATAGTTAAAAAGGAGGCCGATGAATTTTTAAAAATCCCGATGTACGGTTTTACAGAAAGTTTTAATATTTCTGTTTCAGCTGCTATTATTCTTCATCATTTATCAGAAAAGTTGCGTAAATCAGAATCTATAAACTGGAAACTAAGTAAAAGTGAAAAAGATGAAATAATACTTCAATGGATTAAAAACACAATAAAAAAAAGCGATTTAATAGAAAAAAGATTTTGGAAAGAAAGAGGTTAAACGAATTAAATTGACTAAAAAAGTCTTTCTATTTCGTAAGAATAAATTAATTCCACACCAAGTTTTTTCCAGTTCTCAAATGGCAGGGGTATATTTGGCAGTTCTTTTACAGCATCTTCAACAACAACAACTTTTGGTACTCTTTTTACCAGCCCTAATACAGCATCATTTACACAAACATTTGTAGTCACACCATAAACTATCACAATTTTTGGAGAAAGTATATCAACGATATTGCCGGTATAAGGATTTCCCTTAAAAACATCAAAGGCATCTTTTCGCAGTATGAAGTTTCTAAACCTGTTGCCTCTGATTAATTTTCTATCAAGCTGAATATCCCTGTCCCAATCAATAATAAGTGGATTTTCAGGATTTGTTTCATTCACAAATTGTGCTCCTAAAGTATCCGCCATACAATGTTCCGGAAAAGATTTAATAAAATCGGGACTTCCAGATAACTCGGAAGAATTCGAATGATGCCAGTCCGCTGTATTTATTACTTTAATAGATTCATGTTCCGCAAAATCAGTAATTTCTTTCCAGGTCGAAAGTAACATTTCGGCATCGGTAACATAAAGCTTTCCTTTAGGAGACACAAAATCAAACTGAGTGTCCACATTCCAGAATATAGATTTAGTAGCTTTCATTTATTAACTTCCAGTTACCGGCTCATTATTAGTTAACTGCAATTTCTCTTACTATTTATAAGCTATAAATTGCATAAATACATGTCTACAAATATAGTCATTTGCATAATCAATGTTAGTAAAAATTAGTGTGAGCATATATGATTTAAAATATCTTTTATAAAAAATTATCAACTTTAACCGAATTAAATTTTTATGACCAATTATTAAATCTTATTAAACACTCAAAATCAGCTTAAAAGGATCTGAAATCAATAATTCAAAGAAAGAATCAGGATAAATCTTAATGTTAAAACAAAAAAAAGCCGCTCACTTTTCTGAACGGCTTCCTTATTTCATAATATTAATTCTTCCAGATTTTCATCAAAGAAATGGTATTCCAGAAAAGTATATGAATTATTTGATTCGACTTTGATGGACTTAAAGTATTTAAACATCCACCTGTTTCTTATACTTTTGAGTCCTTTGGTTAAATACGCTGCAACGTAGGGATGTACTTTTAACAAAAGCTTTCTTTTGTGTAAATCGTTAAAGGCGTATTTAATTTTACTACTCAGTTCGTCAGTAAAAAGAATTGATGGTACAATTTTGCCTGTACCATGACAGGTTGGGCAATTCTCAGCTGTTTCAATTGTTTCCTGAGGTCTGACCCTTTGACGGGTTATCTGCATCAGGCAGAATTTACTTAGAGGTAAAATATTATGTTTTGTTCTATCCAATGCCATTACCTCTTTCATGTGTTCGTACACTTTCTGGCGATTGGATGCCACATGCATATCGATAAAATCAATTACAATGATTCCACCCATATCTCTCAACCTTAATTGTCTTGCAATTTCAACGCAGGCGGCCAGGTTCACATCCAGTGCATTTGATTCCTGATCCATTCCCGGCTTTACCCGGTTTCCGCTGTTAACATCAATGACATGAAATGCCTCGGTATGTTCAACAATTAAATAAGCACCATCTTTAAAAGAAACGGTTTTGCCAAATGCGGCTTTAATTTGCTTCTCAACTCCGTAATGTTCGAAAATAGGAGCCCGGCCTTTGTAGTATTTGACAATTTTCTTTTTACCGGTTTGGATGCTACTTATATAATCGCTGATTTCATTACAAGCCGAACGGTCATTTACAATTATACTGTTAAATTCCGGATGATAGATATCCCGCAGTAATGCTGTAGTTCTGTCAATTTCACCTATGATTAATGATGGGATTTTTGCCCTGCTCAATTTGCTAAAAGTAGTTTCCCATTTGGTAACAAGCCCACTTAATTCCTGATCTAATTCAGCCACTTTTTTGCCTTCGGCCACCGTACGTACAATTACTCCGTACTTTCGGGGTTTAATACTCTGAACCAGTTTTTTTAAGCGGTTTTTCTCTTCGTTTGTTTTTATCTTTTGCGATACAGAAACTTTGTCGCTAAATGGAATTAATACCAGATTTCTTCCCGCAATTGAAATTTCAGAAGTTAATCTTGGTCCTTTGGTAGAAATTGGTTCTTTAGAAACCTGAACCAGAATTTTCTGACCTTCTTTTAATAATTCATTGATTTTTCCTTCTTTGTTTATGTCAGGCTCCGATTGGATTCGGCCTAACGATGAAATTTTATTCTTTTTGGAAGAACTGATTCGAAGAAATTTATTCAATGTAGCAAATTGAGGACCTAAATCGAGGTAATGCAGAAAAGCATCTTTTTCATAACCAACGTCAATAAATGCTGCATTTAAACTCGGCATAATCTTTTTTACCTTTCCGAGGTAAATATCTCCTACAGCAAAACGAGCACCACTTATTTCTCTGGTTAATTCTACAAGTTTTCTATCCTCTTGTAATGCAATAACAATTTCGGATGGAGTTACATCAATTATTAAATCGCTACTCACAACCTTTTATTTAAACTGTATATATTAATAATACTAATCTTTATAACCGATTAAACCTAAGACATGGTTGTCTTAGGTTTAATCAAAATACTCAGTAAGAATTACTTAATAATTCTTATTTCTTCTTTTTATGTCTATTCTTACGCAATCTTTTTTTGCGCTTGTGCGTAGCCATCTTATGTCTTTTTCTTTTCTTTCCGCTTGGCATAGCTAATTATTTTACGTTGTTTTTAACTTCCGAAATAAAAGTTTTCGCTGGTTTAAACGAAGGAATATTATGAGCCGGGATAATGATAGTAGTATTTTTAGAAATATTTCTAGCTGTTTTTTCAGCTCTTTTCTTAACTACAAAACTTCCAAAACCTCTTAAATAAACATTTTTACCATCAACCAATGAATCTTTTACAGTCTCCATGAATGCTTCTACAGCTTTTTGAACTGTTACTTTCTCGATCCCGGTATTTTTTGCAACTTCATTTACAATATCTGCCTTTGTCATTTCTTAAAATATTTAATTTTCAATGTATTAAACGTATAATTTGAGTGTGCAAAAATAAAAATTATTTAAAAACAGAAAAGCTTTTCAAATAAATTATTTTTGTTTTTGTGTAGAATTTAAATTGTTAAAGATAAATGAGCGGCTTTGCACATGAGATTTACACGTGGTTTTTGGATAATAAACGCGACCTTCCCTGGCGTAAAACTTCAGATCCATATAAGATCTGGATATCAGAAATTATTCTTCAGCAAACAAGGGTAGCACAGGGTATAAATTATTATGAAAGATTTATTGAGAATTTCCCAACAGTTTTCGATTTGGCCAATGCTACTGAAGATCATGTTTTAAAACTGTGGCAAGGCCTTGGTTATTACAGCCGTGCACGAAACCTGCATTACTCGGCTAAATACTTAGTCGAAAAATATAAGGGTATTTTCCCAGAAGATTATAAATCGATTTTGGAATTGAAAGGAATTGGAAAATATACGGCTGCAGCCATTGCTTCAATAGCATTCAACATACCTTCTGCTGCAGTAGATGGCAATGTACAGCGCGTTATATCCCGATACTTTGGGATAAAAAGTCCTGTCGACTCAAATAAAGGAATTAAGGAAATACAACAAATTGCTGATTCATTAATCGATTCGCAAAATCCTGGAACTCATAACCAGGCTTTTATGGAATTTGGAGCTTTAATATGTACCCCAAAATCACCAAATTGTAAATTGTGTCCTGTTGTGCAAAGTTGTTATGCCTTTCATAATAAACAGATTGAAGAATTACCGGTAAAAACAAAAAAAACAACACAAAGCAATCGTTTTTTCTACTTTTATTTATTGGAAGGTTATGATTATATTATACTGGAGAAAAGAAACAATAATGACATTTGGAAAAATCTTTACCAGTTGCCGATTCTGGAATCTAAAAGAGAATTAACGGATAATGAAATTCTACGACTGGCATCACCAATTAATGAAAAAACTATAAATATAAAATCCGTTTCAAACACAGTAAAACATGTTTTGACACATCAAAAAATATTTGCGAAGTTTATACATTTTGAACAAAAAATTCCTTTTGAAATCGATTCAAAATTTATTCAGGTAAATAAAAAAGATATTTATAAATTTGCTGTACCAAAACTGATGGAACGATACTTTAAAAAAATTAAATTATTATAGATGTATTTTGGCTTACAGAAAATTAAACGGAATTGTTCCTTATTACAGTTAACCTGAAAAATTAAATTATGTCAGTAAACAAAGTTATTTTAGTTGGAAATGTGGGCAAAGATCCCGAAATAAGACACCTGGATTCAGGAGTTGCCGTAGCAAATTTTCCTTTGGCAACATCAGAATCATACACCGCAAAAAACGGAGAAAGAATTACAACTACCGAATGGCACAATATTGTTCTGTGGCGGGGTTTGGCAGAAGTTGCTGAAAAATATGTTTCAAAAGGTCGTCAATTATATATCGAAGGCCGAATCAGAACAAGAAGCTACGACGATAAAGACGGCAATAAACGATATATCACTGAAATTTATGGTGATAACATGCAAATGTTAGGGCCAAAAGGTGATGAGAAACCTGCTAATGGTCAGTTTAATCAGGGGCAGGGTAACTCAAATTCAACTCCTCAAAGTCCCAGTGTAAACGAACCCGAGATTGATGATTCGGGAGGTGATGAGGACCTGCCATTTTAATTCAAAAAATTTGACTTGGAAACAGAAACCTTTCTTTTATCAATACAATCAAGCGTTTGGGATATACAATTCCAACCTGTTTCAACAGGTGCGGTAATTTGTATGGTTTCTTTAGTTTTACTACTTGTTTTTTCTGCTTTGATTAGTGGTGCTGAGGTTGCCTTTTTTTCTTTAACCGCTAAGGAAAAGAAGCAATTGAAAAAAAACAGAAAAACTGATGTACTGGTTCTTAAAATGCTCGAGATTCCGGAGAAGCTCTTATCAACAATTCTTGTAGCCAACAGCTTTTTTAATATTGCATTTATTGTTCTTGCTGTATCCTTATTAAGTCCCTTAATTGGCTTACAAAACAAACCGGCTTTAGAATTCATTTTACAAATTGTAATCATCTTATTCGTAGTAATTCTTTTTGGAGAAATTCTGCCCAAATTATATGCATCCTATCACAAATTAAGGTTGGTTAGGTTAATGTCGTTACCGCTGCAGCTCCTCGGAAAGATATTTTATCCTGTGGGAAAACTGCTTTCAACTTTTACAATTGTTGTAAACCAAAGAATTCAAAGGCATAGCGAAAACTTCTCAATGGATGATATCTCCATGGCTTTAAAAATGAAGTCAGAAGAAGAACATGTTGATGAGAAAGAGATTCTCGAAGGAATTGTAAAATTTGGAAATAAAAATGTAGCTGAAATTATGAAGTCAAGAGTTGATGTTGTTTCTCTTGATATTACCAACAACTTCACAACGGTTTTACAGGTTATCGTCGATTCAGGCTTTTCAAGAATACCGGTTTATATAGATTCGTTTGACAATATTAAAGGTATACTATATATAAAAGATATTCTGCCTCACAGCCACAAAGGAAACACATTTAAATGGCAGTCTTTGGTGCGTCCGCCTTTTTACGTTCCGGAAACAAAAAAAATAAATTCTCTTCTTAAAGAATTTCAGAAAAACAAAGTTCACCTTGCAATTGTAATAGACGAATATGGCGGGACTTCGGGAATTGTAACATTAGAAGATATATTAGAAGAAATTGTTGGAGAAATTGTGGACGAATTTGATGAAGAAGAAAACTTTTTTTCAAAAGTTGCTGAGAATATTTTCCTTTTCGATGGTAAAACATTATTGGGAGATTTTTATAAAATCACAAAAAGTAACGATGACGTTTTTGATGAAGTGAAAGGAGATGCTGATACACTGGCAGGATTAATTCTTGAATTAATGGGCGAAATTCCATCGCAGGATGAAACTGTAGAATACAAACAATTTGTTTTTACCATCGAAGAAGTTGATGACAGGCGAATTATTCAAATAAGGGTGCAGATTAGACCGGAAGCTGAATAATAAGTGGAAAATCCTGATGAAACTTTTTCAAATAATTTACTTGTTAATTCGTTTCAAAAATTATGAATTCATTTTCAAAAATCATATTGTTATTAATTGCAACTATTATAGTGGGTTGCAACGAAAAATATACACCAAAACCCAGGCAGTATTTCAGAATTGATTTCCCCGATAAAAAATACCATTTAATACAACCCGGTTTCCCGTATCGTTTCGAGATTCCTGATTATTCTAAAATCGTGCAGGATAAAAAAAATCCCGACCAGCCATACTGGATAAATGTAACTGTGCCCAAAAATAAAGCGGAAATTCACATTTCATATTACAATTTGTCGCAGTCAGGTAATTCAAACCGTACTTTGCTTAATAAGTTTATGGAGGATACAAGATCACTTGCCTATAAACACACGATTAAAGCCGATGCCATTCACGAACAAGTATGGATGAATCCGGGAGACAAGGTATACGGGTTAATCTATCGAATAGAAGGGAATGCTGCCTCGCCAATTCAGTTCTTTTTAACCGACAGTGTCAACCATTTTTTGCGTGGTGCATTGTATATCAGAGAAGTGCCTAATATCGATTCATTAAAACCTGTGATTGAATTTCTTGAGCCTGATGTGGTCAGATTAATTGAAACTACAAGCTGGAACTAATGCCATTTGTTAAATCCATAAAAGTTGAAAATGGGGTTTTAGGCCTATGGAAACTCAGTGAAAATTCCAAAGAATTAATAAATATTTTCCAATTTTCACAAGCTGAAAAACAAGAGTTTTCAAAATTTACGGGAGAAAGAAGAAAAACAGAATATCTGGCCACCAGACTGTTACTGCAAAAATTGTTCAATCAAAAAACCGAGATTACACATATCAATTCAGGGAAGCCCCAAATATTAAATTCAAATCTCAACATAAGTATTTCTCATTCTGCTGATTATGTCGCTGTTTATGTTTCAGAGGTAAAAAATGGTATCGATGTTGAAAATCAATTCAGGAAAATTGACAAAGTGGTACCACGTTTTTTAAATAAAAATGAATTGGATTGGATAGAAAAATCGAATAAATCACAATTTTTGAAGATAATGCTTTGGTGTGCAAAAGAGGCAATATTTAAATGCAGCGAACAAAGCGGAGTTCAGTTTAATGAGCAAATTTTTATCGACTTATTTGATTTTGAAAAAACAAACTGTTTTTACGGGACTTTAGTTGCCCAAAATTGTAAAGAAAATTACCTTCTCCGGTATTTCAATATTCAGAACAATATTGTCGTATATTGCGTTGAAGAACATAAAAACAGCATATGAAAGAGACGCAAAATCAGATACTGATAATATTTGGGGCCTCGGGAGATTTGACAAAAAGAAAATTAATTCCGGCACTTTACAAGTTATATAACCAAAAATTATTACCCGATAAGTTTGCAGTTCTCGGAGCTTCAAGAACAAAGTTGTCTGACGATGAATTCAGAAACAGAGTAAGCGAATTCTTACCGGATGAAAAAGACACTATTGAATTCAAAAAAATGTTGTTTTACCAGGCAGTTCAAAACAACGAAGACCGGGATTTTATTCCCTTAAAAGAAAGGCTATCAGTTTTGTCCGGAGAACTGGAGATTCCTGAAAACTATATTTTCTATCTTTCCACTCCCCCATCTTTATACAGCTTAATTCCACAATATTTACACAAAAACGGTCTTAGCAGGTCTGATAAAAATTTCAGAAGATTAATCGTTGAAAAACCTTTTGGTACTGATTTGGATTCAGCCAAAGAATTAAATATCAAACTACTTAATTTTTTTGATGAAGACCAGATTTACAGAATTGACCATTATCTGGGAAAAGAAACCGTTCAGAATATGTTAGTTACCCGGTTTTCGAACGGAATTTTTGAACCGCTTTGGAACCACAATTATATTCAACGTGTTGAAATTACTTCGGCTGAAAGTTTGGGAGTTGAAGGAAGAGGCGGATATTACGATAACTCGGGGGCTATGCGTGACATGTTGCAGAACCATTTAATGCAGCTTGTTGGTTTTGTTGCCATGGAGCCACCGGTGGTTATTGAGGCCAACGCAATTAGAAACGAAATTGTAAAAGTATTTCAATCGCTTCGTCCCTTTGAGGAAAACATGATTGCTAAAAACGTAATACGCGGACAATATACAAGTTCTGTAATCAAGGGAGAAAATGTTTTAAGCTACAGAGAGGAAAACGGAGTGGATCCTTTTTCCCGCACCGAAACATTTGTTGCACTAAAGTTTTTTATCGACAATTGGCGCTGGGCAGGAGTTCCTTTTTATATAAGAACAGGGAAAAAATTACCAACACGGGTAACAGAAATAGTTATTCATTTTAAAAGAGTTCCTCATCATCTTTTTGGCAGCCCCGATACGTCAGCAAACAATCAGCTAATTATTAGAATTCAACCCGATGAAGGAATACTTTTAAAATTTGGGATGAAAACGCCTGGTGCCGGATTTGATGTGCAAACGGTGAATATGGATTTCCATTATTCGGATTTGACCAATACAACAGTTCCGGCAGCTTACGAAAGATTGTTGCTTGATTGTATGCAAGGTGATGCTACACTATATGCACGCGGAGATGCAGTTATAAAGGCATGGGAATTTGTTCAGCCCTTAATTAACGCGTGGAATACAAATCCTGAGATTCCAATTTATGGATATCCGGCCGGTACCTGGGGTCCTGAGAATACAGATTCCTTAATCAGAAAAGGTAATTGGAGGTATCCCTGTAAAAACCTTGCCGACGATGGTTTATACTGTGAACTGTAATTTGAGCCATTTGTTATAATATAATATATAAACCTGCAAATTATGTCAACATCAACCGAGGTTAAAATATTTTCAAACCAAAAACAAGTAGTTAAATCTTTAGCTGAAGTGCTTTTCAAACTAACAAAAACTTCAACCAAAGATGGATTTCATATCCTTTTATCCGGTGGAAATACTCCCTTGCTGCTTTTCAAAAAAATTCAGAAAAAATATGGAGATTTAATCAACTGGAACGATATACATTTATGGTGGGGCGATGAGCGATGTGTTTCACCTGAAGATGAAGAAAGTAATTTTAAGCATGTTAATGACCTGCTGATTTCAAAAGTTTCTATACCCTCTGAAAATGTTCATAGAATCAAAGGTGAAAACGATCCGGAAACCGAAGCAAAAGTATATGCTGAAGAAATAGTTAATTTCCTTAATATGCGTGGAGAAAGTCCTGTTTTTGATGTTGTGTTACTTGGTTTGGGCGACGACGGTCATACTGCATCAATATTTCCCGACGAAATTGAACTATTTGAGGATAAAAGAATTTGTGCCGTTGCAAAACATCCACTTAGCGGACAAAAAAGAATTACGGTTACGGGTAAAGTTTTAAATAATGCAAACCGTGTGTTTTTTTTGGTTACAGGAGCAAATAAGGCACAAAGAATTTCAGAAATAATGAACGATAATGATGCAGCCAAATTACTTCCTGCATATTACATTTCGCCTTCAAACGGAGAATTAATCTGGTTTATCGATGAAGATGCTGCCAAGAATATAAAATAATATGACTCCTGTTGAAGATTATATTCTTAATCAGCCGGAAATTCTCAAACCTGTAATAAAAAAGTTGCGCTTTTTAATACTTTCCGCAAGTCCGCGTATAGAAGAAAAAATAGTATATGGCCTCCCCTTCTTTTATGGTAAAAAAAGAATTTTTTATATCAATGTAAAAAGGGATTTTGTGGAGTTAGGATTCTGTAGAGGATATTTAATGGCAGAACATCCGGGTTTGGAAATTCAAAACCGGACACAAGTTAAAACCATAACATTCAATAGTTTACCTGCTATTAAGGATAAAACAATTTTGCCATTGATACATGAAGCCATTTTGATTGATGAACAGCATTAAACAGATTTTTCAAAGTTTAAATTCAGGTTAATTCTAAGATTCATAAAAAACTCCTTTTACAACGATGCTTTAAATCAACTACTTTTGTACTTGATATATTTCATTTAAAATGAACCGGAATACAAATAATGCGTCTGAAGTTGGAAGTGTATTGCTTGATGTGGGTGCTGCATTAATGAGTTCCGGAGCAAGTACTCACCGCACAAGACTTACCCTCGAAAGACTGGCTGCGGGTCTTGGATTTAAAATTGAATTGCTGATTACACAACGGGCATTAATGATGACTGTTATAGATAAAGATCAGGAACACTTTTTCAGTAGATTAAAAAGAACTTCCCCACACCGGATAAATTTTAAAATGGTCAGTGGTATCAGCAGAATGAGTTGGAGAGTTCTTGAGCAAAATTTATCGATTAATGATATTGCCGGTGAATTAAAAAGGCTAAAAAGTTTACCTAATTATCTATTATGGATTGAACTTGGCTCGGTAGGACTGGCGGGTGCTGCTTTCTGTCATATTTTTGGAGGAGGTTTTATTGAAATGATTGTTGCTTTTACAGCAACTTTTTTAGGATTGTTTGTCAGGCATCAGGCAGTAAGGAAAAAATTTAATCTGTATGTCAGCATATATTTTGCATCGCTTACTGCTTCTTTAATTGCAGGATTAGCTGAGTATTACCATTTTGGATCTCATCCGGAAGCAGCATTTTCTACTGCAGTTTTGTTTTTGGTACCGGGTGTTCCGCTAATTAACTCGGTTACCGATATGATGGATGGTAATATTCATAATGGATTGGTACGAATGACCAATGGTTTAATTATAGCGCTGGCAATTGCGCTTGGTGTTTTTTCTGTTAGATTACTTCTGACTTTTTAATATGGAAATAGTTGAAATAATAACAAAGAGTATAGCCGCCGGAATAGCAGGGATTGGATTCTCTATCCTTTTTAATGTTCCTCAAAGAACCTTGTTGCCAATTGGAATAATCAGTGCAATAGGAGGAATGGTAAAATTTGGTTCCATGTTTTTAGGCATTGGAATCGTATTTGCTTCCTTTTTAGCTGCAATTATAATCGGCCTGGTAAGTATTCGAATGGCGCATTACAAAGACAGTCCGCCGTTGGTATTTTATATTCCATCTGTAATCCCAATGGTTCCTGGTTATTTTATCTATAAAATGATGCTGGGTATCATGTCACTTACTTCGGTAAACAACACTGATGTTTATATTCAAAATCTGATAGACACTGCTAACAACGGGACAAAAGCCATTTTTATTTTAATCTCACTTGGCATAGGTGTGGCTGTTCCGATGCTTATAACACGAAAAGAAACCATAAAAAAAATAACACCAAAACAGGAATAATACTAAAGAAATTATCTCCAGGGATTTCTTCCCCACTCGTATCTTTTTGCAGGATCGAAGTCGGGATTTGGAACCGGCATCTGAGCTTTTGTATTGGTTTGCCATGTTTCCAAAACGGTTTTCATTTCAGCCAGTTTTTCAGGATAACTGAATTTAAGATCCGTCATCTCGTTTATATCATACTTCAGGTTGTATAAATCAAATTCTCCGCTCACCAGGTTTTGAATAATTTTCCAGTCACCTTTGCGTACTGCCGACATGGGTACTTCGTGATGATAAACTGGATAGTGAGTAAAGATTTCCCTTTCTGAATCCCCTTCTCCCCCGTTTAAAACTGAAAGCATCGATTTTCCGTCTAGTACCTGTTCCACCTCTCCAGCTTTTGTCAGTTCGGAAAAAGTAGGATAAAAATCGACACATGAAACAATCGCATCAGAACTTGATCCCGCCTTAACTTTTCCGGGCCATTTAACAATTAGAGGAACCCTTATTCCGCCTTCATAAAGGGTTCCTTTCCCTGCTCTCAACGGTGTATTTGAAGTGGCGATATAATTTAAAGGGTGACCTTCTGGATATACATTTACACTTTCGCCTCCTATTAAAGGAATATTGTCAAATCGGTTATCCACGCCTCCATTATCCGAAAAGAAAATAAAAATCGTATTGTCTTCCAGCCCCAGGTCTTCAACCGCATCCATTAATTCTCCCGCACTTTTATCAACATGTTCCATCATTGCAGCGTAAATGGCGTTGCACGGATAATTGGGATCTTTCTCTTTTTTCAGATACTTGTCAATAATCTCCCTGTCAGCATCCAGTTGCACATGCACATCAAAATGAGAAATAAACATAAAGAAGGGCTCATCTCTGTTTTCTTTCATAAAATCGATTCCCATTTCGCTTAAAATGTCGCTTACCCTGTTGTGCTTTTCCGATTTGTATTCCGGGGTAAATCTCATTTTATAAAATCCGCCTCCTGTAAAAGAATACGCTTTATCGTATCCTCTTGCATTGGGTAATAAATCTTCGTTATATCCCAAATGCCATTTCCCAAAATAACCGGTTTTATAGCCGGCGCTTTGCATCATATCTCCAATGGTTGCAATATCTGTTGGCAAATGCTGAACTGCATGGTGTGGTACGGTAACTTCCTCATAAGGCCTCCAGTGCCCTGGTATAAAATCAAAAATTCCTACTCTGGCCGTATTTTGCCCTGACTGAATACTTGCCCTTGTTGGCGAGCAAACCGGTGCTGCATACGCATTATTAAAAGTCATTCCCTGCTCTGCCAGTTTATCAATATTGGGTGTTTCATTAAACTGATTCCCATAAACGGCTAAATCTCTTCCACCCAAATCATCAACTAAAAACATGATAATATTTGGACGTTCCTGAGTAAAAGCTGAACCTGCTGTAAAAAGTAAAAAAGAAACAATGAATGCTTTTAATTCTGACATAATAATCTTGTTTATTGGTTTATGTACATGTCAAATATACTATTGTTAAAAGAATGTTTTTAATCTATCTCAAACTATTTTATGTTTTAATTATTCGACTTTATAAATACAAAGATTTTTTATACGATTAGGGTTTTTTGCTTATTATTTCACTTACAATATTGAAGTTGAAAAGCTAAAATTTTATTCCTGCTGATTGCAGGTATAAGTTTTATCTGGGAGTTAGGTTTACAGGCCATCTCGTTATTGAACGGGATGGCTTTTCTTATTACGAATAAACATCGTATTTCTTCCACCATTTTTTTGCATCCTCTCTGTTCCATGGATATTCCAGTTTTAGTTGCTCCAAAACCAGAATCATTTCTTCTATATTTTCGGGGCGTTTTTCTACTGAAAAGGAGACACAGGATTCAAGAAGTAATTTTAGCTTCTCAGGCACATCGTTTCGTTCAATCAACTGGCTTTTAAACTCACCGGTTAACGTTTCCTGTCCGCTCATCATTCTTTTTGAAATCAACTCCAATAAAAACTGTCCACTCAACATATATAATCCAACGGCACCCAGGGCATAGATATCTACACGATGATCGGTATTAAAAGGATCGCGTAATCTTTCGGGTGCCATAAACATCGGGGTACCTCCAATACGATTCAATTGTGTTTGCTGCGAAATTCCGGCATCCATATTTTTCACAAGTCCAAAATCCAGAATTTTTATTGTATCATACAATCCGCCCTGGTTACAAATCATAATGTTCATAGGCTTAACATCACGATGTACCAGGCCTTTTTGATGTGCTTCCTGCAATGAATAACAACAGTTTAGCAAAATGTGAACAGTTCTTCCAACCGGAACAATTTCTGATTGCTCAACAATTTTGTCCAAAGATACTCCATTCAAATATTCCATAACATAATAGAACTGGCCTGACTCAGAAGTTCCGTAATCAAAAACACGAATGGTATTTGGATTAGAAAGTGAAGCTGTAACTTTTACTTCTTTTTCAAACCGGTCAAGCATATCAGTTCCAATAAATTCTTTTTTCAGCAATTTAATGGCAACCGGATTTTTTAAAAATGAATGTTCTGCTTTGTATACCTGGCCAAATCCACCTTCCCCAAGTTTTTCTTTTAACATATACTGACCAAGCAATTGGAAGTCTTTTATCTTTTTCCCAAACCTTGCCATTTTCAGGTTTGAGTTATAAAGTAAAATGGCAAGAACTAGCATAATAATAATAAAAGCTGCAAATGTAAAATCAGCATAATGCAGTGCAATAAATGCTTCTTTGGCGTCCACCTCACTAATTAATCCAAAATTATATTCAGGAAACCATTTGAAAGAACCTACGACTTTAATTCCTCTGTAATCGTTGTAGGGATCCATAATTGAGCCTTCGGTTATTCTTTTTTCTTCACCAAAATTCTCGCCGGAATACAATGCTACAATTTCGGTAAGTTCCTGACTAAGTCTCTCTTTAGCGGGAGCCTTATTTTCAAAAACATTGTTACCCGGATTGCGAACCCACATTTGAACACTGCTTTTGGTGGTATCGTAATCCAATAAATAAGTGTTTTGTATTTCTTTGGTAAAACGGCTTTCAGATATCATCCTACCAAATACGTCGACCGCATAAGTTTCGGCTGTTTTACCAAAATAACCAGCTTGCAAAATATCCGAAAATTCATTTTCTACATTAAACTCCAAAAGCAGAATTCCTACAATTTTACCATCTTTTTCAACCACCGAACCAAAAGAAATATACATTCCCACATTCAGTCCTTCAGGCACTTCACGAAAGCGCTCTGTATCATGAATTGGAGGAATAATCAGAGAACCTTCATCCTTTATTCTTTGATAATATTCGTAAAAAATTCGTCCCAACTGTAATCCTGTAAAAGTATTGTCTGTAGAGTCCGGGCTTATCTCGGTCAGGATTAAAAACATCGGGTCGTTTTTATGCACAATGCTCAGGGTAGGCAAACCTTTTTCTATTCTGTATTTGTTCAGCCTAATTGCCAAATTTTTAAAAGACTCCTCCTCTTTTAAAGCTGTGAAATCATCGAATTCTAAACTTAAACTATCTACAAAGTTTGTAATCTCAATAATCTCAGGTTTCTTAGCGAGCTTTTGAACTTCAGCATGTCTTTCGTGCATCCATTGATTCAAATTATTATACTGAGTGTTTAGTAAAGCTACCTGTTGTTCCTGAACCAGTTCTTTTATCTCAATCCGAAAACTTGCCCTGATTGCTGCTGCAATACCAACCACAATTACAACAAACAATACAAGAGTGATAAAACGATTGATTTTGTTGGCAAAAAGAAATTCAGTAATACTGCCAAATATTCTTGTTGTATCCTGCCTGGCACCTATTCTTGATTTTGAAAATCCACGGGTATTGTTTGAACTTTGGATTTCTTCTTTTTTTGGGGCTTCATCTTCCAGAATATTGGCATACAAGTCCTCTACCAGTTTTTTTAATTCCTGGTTTTCTCCGCATTCGGCTTTGATTATTTTTCGTGCTTTGCTCTCTTTAAGATCAATAACCTTTGCAATAATTTCACTGGCTTTTGTATGCAAAGTTTTATCCATTAATCAATTGAATTTTTCAGATAAAACAAAGAAAATAAAAAAGGGTCAATTTAAATAGTCGATTTGCTAAAACCTGTTAGAATTGTTAAATCTCTATGTTGATTATGAGTTCAAATTGATTTTGTTAAACAAAAAAGCTTCGAATTTCATCGAAGCTTTTGAAGTGGTGACTCAGCTGAGGTTCGAACTCAGGACCCCATCCTTAAAAGGGATGTGCTCTACCAGCTGAGCTACTGAGTCATCCTTGTAGCACCTTTGTTTCTCAAAGGCGGGTGCAAAAGTAATATTTATTTTTTTCTACACAAACCCAATTTGTATTTTTTCAAAAAAAATATTTTAGAGCCATATTTTCTTAACTTAACAACTGAATTGCGATAAAGATTACATCTATTTTTTTATCTTTTTCAATTTATTCTTTAGCTTTGATTCTTTCATTCATTATCAAAGTTGTATGACCAAAACAGCTAAATCAAATTCAATTTGTTAACCACGGAAGGATATATAGTCATTGGGGTTATTCTGGTAATGATTGTAGCCCTTTTTAAAGAGGTAATGCGCCCGGGATTAACCTTATTCTCGGCAACCATTGTTCTTCTTGCATTGGGAATTATAACGGACAAAGAGGCCCTTGCGGGATTTGCAAATAAAGGAATGATAACTATTGCAATCCTGTTCCTTGTGAGTGAAGGTGTCCGGCAATCCGGAATATTAAACAGGCTTGCACAAACATACCTTCCACGCAAACGTGGAAAAATGGTTTTTCTGATTCCGCGAATAATGATTCCGGTTTCTTTTCTTTCAGCATTTCTGAATAACACTCCGGTGGTAATAATTTTTGCACCTATAATCAAAAAATGGACTGAAAAACTTAACCTCTCTTCTCAAAAGTTTTTGATACCACTTTCTTATGCAACCATTTTTGGTGGTATGTGTACATTGATTGGAACCAGTACCAACCTTGTGGTTCATGGTTTGGTTATCGACAATGGTTATCAGGGATTCAATATGTTTGAATTTGGTAGAATTGGTATCGTAATTACCGCAGTTGGTACCTTGTACATGACCATCGCCTCGAACAAATTTTTACCGGGTAAAAAAATATTATTCAATGCAAAAAGTAGTACAGAGTATAAGGATTACTCATACGATATCATAATTCCGGAAGGAAGCAACTTAATTGGACTTGAAGTTAAAAACGGGAGATTAAAGGAATTAAACGGCCTTTTCGTAAGAAGTATCAGACGAGAAGGAAACATTATTGAAACACAAAAAGGAGCCTTTAATCTTATTGCTGAAGATCAACTTCATGTAGAGGGTAAATCTGACAGGTTAAATTATATTCTTGCCAATCCGAATGTAAAACTTAACGGTATAGATTTGGTAAAAAACCTTCCGAAGAACGAGCTAAAACAATACGAAGCAGTACTTTCGCCCCGGTTCCCGGGAATTGGCAAAACGGTTGCCGAATATAATTTCTACGAACATTATCAGGCGGTTGTTTTGGCTATTCACCGCAACGGAGAAAGACTCACAACAGATATGGGCAACCTGGTTTTAAAAGAGGGTGATAACCTTATGCTTTTAACCACGGATAAGTTTATTCAGTCCTGGGGAGATTCCAAGATTTTCTATTTAACATCCTACATACGGGATTACAGAACTACAGGTACTTTCTGGAAAAAATGGATGGCCTTTATTATTTTATTAATAATGATAACCGGTGCAACTGTTGGACAGTTTATCACATCTCCAAAAGGCATTTCTTTTGACATGTTCTATTTTGCAGCAATTGCAGCGGTATTAATGGTTTGGTTAAAAATTATGCCTCACCAAAAATATACAAAAGCTATCAGCTGGGATGTTTTGATTACCATTGCGTTTTCATTTGCGTTAAGTAAGGCACTTCAGAATTCCGGAGCTGCAGATACCATCGCACATGCAACAATAAATTTTGGAAAAGGATTAGGTCCGGTTGGTGTACTCGCAGCCATTTATTTACTTACCTCTGTTTTTACCGAAATTGTCACCAACAATGCTGCTGCTGCCATTGTCTTTCCTATTGCCCTTTCAGCTGCAAATCAATTAGGAGTAGATCCCAAACCTTTGTTTGTTGCGATTGCTGTTGCCGCATCTGCAAGTTTTGCTACTCCTATCGGATATCAGACCAATTTACTGGTACAAGCTATTGGTAACTATAAATTCAGAGATTATTTAAAAATTGGATTACCCCTGAATATTATCGCATTTATTCTTTCAATACTGCTTATTCCATTATTCTGGCAATTTTAAATTCTTTATAAGCTTCAAGCCACTATCTAAATTCTACCACTCATTCTTTCAAAAAATCATATATTTACGCTCCCTTAATGATTTAGAAGATTTATTAATTATTGAAAATAACTCTAATGGAGTATAGTTTAACAAATTTACGCGAACTTGAAGCTGAGGCAATCCACATTATTCGTGAGGTTGCTGCCGAATTTGAAAACCCGGTAATGCTTTATTCAATAGGTAAAGATTCATCAGTGATGGTTCGTTTGGCTGAAAAAGCGTTTTATCCAGGAAAAGTTCCTTTTCCATTAATGCATATCGATTCAAAATGGAAGTTCAAAGAAATGGTAGAATTCCGCGACAGGTATGCCAAAGAAAAAGGCTGGGATTTGATCGTTCATTACAACAAGGAAGGTTTTGAAAGTGGTGTTGGCCCATTTACTCATGGAAGTAAAGTACATACCGATATAATGAAAACCCAGGCGCTTTTGGCAGGTTTGGACAAATACAAGTTTGATGCAGCTTTTGGTGGTGCCCGTCGTGATGAGGAAAAATCGCGTGCAAAAGAGCGTATCTTTTCATTCCGTGATCAGTTTCACCAGTGGGATCCTAAAAACCAACGCCCCGAACTTTGGAATATCTATAATGCCAGGGTAAAAAAAGGCGAATCCATTCGTGTTTTTCCAATCTCAAACTGGACAGAACTCGACATATGGCAATACATCAGGTTGGAGAAAATTCCTATTGTTCCGCTGTATTATGCCAAAGAACGTCCAATGGTAAATGTGGATGGAAACCTGATTATGGTTGACGATAAACGCATGCCAAAAGAGCTGGCAGCAAAAGCCGAAATGAAAAAAGTTCGTTTCAGAACTTTAGGATGTTACCCCTTAACAGGTGCCATTGAATCGGAAGCTGAAACCATTGAAGATATTGTTGAAGAAATGATGACAGTGACTGTTTCTGAAAGAACCACCCGTGTTATCGACTTCGACCAGGAAGGAAGTATGGAACAGAAAAAGAGGGAGGGGTATTTCTAGATACTGGATTCTCGTTGCTGGATTCTGGATTCTGAAATCTGGCAATGCTAAACTCGTTAAGAAATATATCTAAAATCCAGTATCAAAAATCAAGTATCTAGTAACAAAATCATGACAGAAAAAAAACTAAACATACAGGAGTTTCTGGATCAAGACCAGAAAAAAGATTTATTACGATTGTTAACCGCCGGTTCAGTGGATGATGGAAAATCAACACTAATCGGGAGGTTGATGTTCGACAGTAAAATGTTGTATGAAGACCAGTTGGCAACACTTGAACGCGACAGTAAAAGAATTGGTCATGCAGGAGAAGAAATCGATTATGCGCTTTTGCTTGACGGTCTAAAGGCCGAGCGCGAACAGGGAATTACCATCGATGTGGCATATCGTTACTTTTCTACTGCCAAACGAAAATTTATTATTGCCGATACACCAGGCCACGAGCAGTACACCCGTAACATGGTAACCGGTGCATCAACAGCAAACCTTGCCATAATCC
>ENA-ORCQ01000179-ORCQ01000179.1-marine-metagenome-genome-assembly--contig:-NODE-179-length-33633-cov-4.186643_pt1 | contig 33633 bp, 22 predicted proteins | sample MGYA00237780_ERZ508510 | MGnify/ENA primary metagenome ERZ508510 (study PRJEB26181, sample SAMN06268981) | marine metagenome | isolation source: Tt an E2 anaerobic enrichment on eucalyptus from sediment...
TAAATTTTTGCAACTTTTCTGTTTTATAAATAAGTGGGCAGAAATCTGGTGTACCAGGCAAATTATTAATTATTCTGTGTCGTGAAGAGCGTTGCCCTTTAACAGCAAACTGTTGTTTCTCATCAATTAATGATACAAAATTTCCTTGTTTCAAATTCTTTATATTCAATGTAGTATTTAGCAACCATTCATATAAAAACCATATCTTACGGCTATATTGACTTGTGGGCTCCAGTAGTACAATTTCAGATATCAACTCCTGATTGATTTGCTCAAATAATTTTTTTAAAACCAGAAGGTTTATGCCTTCATATTTTATTGCAAAAACTAACTGTTTGTAAAGTGTTTCATCCGGCTGGTATACAGGAGTAAAAACTTGCCAGTTATCTGTTTTATATTTTCGTTTTTTCAGACTTATTAGTGATAACCTGGATGGGATTGGAACAGATAGCTTGTAATTATCAATAATTGCTCCATAGCCAGTTAAGTATCCTTCCTCGGGTGTTAATATTCCGTGAAAAACAGTTATTAGTGGAGAAAAACAGTTATTGTTCATCTTGAATTGGAAAATATAGTTATTGTAAAGATATGGAAAAACAATTACAAAATGAGAAAAACGATTATATTTTGACTGTTGTGTGAAAAAATGATTATTGAATAAGTGTGGATTTTATCCAGAAAATCGCAAAAAAATATTACTTTTACCTCAGCAAATGGAAGCAAACTGATACTCAAAACATTGCGTTTTCGAGGTGGTAATTCGGGAGTTTGCAAAGTTTGAAAAAGTTAATTGGCTGGTAATTAATAATTTAAATCTTGGGTTCATTTCCCGCCAGCTCCACATCCTATTCTGATAAATTTAATTCTTAAATGATTTTACCAATCTTTTGGCCAGGAACCAACTCCTTTAAAGAATTGTAAATCATGGAAATGAGGTTTTGTGAGTTTTTCAATTGCCAGCATTTCATCTTCAGACAATGGTGAGAAGTTTTTAGCAATTTGTATATTTTCTTCCAACTCCGAAATGGTGTCACAACCAACAATCGCTGTGCTTACAGGCAGTGTGAAAACATATTCCAATGCCTGCTTCATAGTAATGATACCCCCATGAGAGAATATCCTGTCGCGGGCAGGTATTTTCATTGCTACAATTCCAACGTTCTTTTCTAAAGCCGTTGGAAGTAAATTTTCAATCATAGGATCAATGTGTTTGTCAGCAGCGTTAATTGCTGCAAGCACTGTATCAAAAGGAAATCTTTCTATTAATGTTCGTAACTGTGCCGGGGATTCATGACCAGTAATTCCAAGAAACTTAACTATACCTTCCTCTTTTGCTTTTTGCATGGCCTTTAGAACTCCGTCATTTGCAAAGATTTTATCCATATCCTCTCGGTCAGGCTTTTTTACATTATGAATTTGCCAAAGATCTATTGTATCGGTTTGCAGGTTTTTTAACGATTTTTCCAGATGACGCATTGCCCCATCATACGAACGATCGTGTGTTTTTGTCGCGATAAACACTTCATCTCTTCTATATTTTAATACCTTTCCTATGTATCTTTCACTGGTTCCCTGTAACTCTCGCTGATCTTCACCTTCCTTTGCTCTGCCATAATATGCAGATGTATCAATATAATTCACACCCAGATCAAGTGCCCGGTTAATAATTTCCAACGCATCCTTTTCTCTTCCCGGAATTTCGATAGTTGCCTGCCCTCCCAAACTAAATAGTCCAACATTAAAGCCTGTATTTCCAAAAGGTCGTGTTGGCATTTTTCCCCGGGCAAAAGTATCTATTATCGCACCAACCGGATTATTAAAACTGTAATAACCTGCTGCTGCTGCAAGTGTTATCATTTTTTGAATAAACTTTCTTCTTGATTCTGATTTTGACATAACCTGGAATTTTTAGTTGTTTTAAAATAATATCTTTTTACAATAGAAAAAATTAGGAATACAAGTACATCAATTAAAATCAGTTAATTTAATACATCGGTTTGTTCGAATACGGTTATGAAAGTTGAATGATATAATCTTTCTATACGGCTATTAAAATCTAAAAATTGAGAGCAAAAAAAAGCCCGGTTAGCCGGGCTGTATCTTTATACTGTTTTAAATCGATAAACTGTTTTTTCGTTGTACTCTTCTCTAGGTTTTAGAAGGGTAGTCGGAAAGTCCGCTTGATTCACAGAATCAGGATAATGTTGGGTTTCAAGTGCTATTCCTGAAAAACTGCCAAATTTCTTTTTTCCATCGATTACAAGTTCCGGATTCCAGTACCCCGTGTAGACCTGCATCCCCGGTTGAGTAGTGAGAACCTCAACCTGTCGGCCACTTTTTTCTTCTTTTAAACAGCCGATATACTTTAATTCACCCTTTTCGTTGTCCAAAACAAAATTATCATCGTAACCCATTGGAACTTCAGTTAAACGGTGGTTTATTTTTTGTAAAGTGGTAAAATCCCATGGAGTTCCTTTTACAGGAATTATTTTTCCGGTTGGAATTTGTTCAACCATCTCTGTCATCTTTGTTGCAGTTAATTCAAGTTCATGATTTAGAATATTTTCTTTACCTGCTGTTAAATTGAAATAGGTATGATTGGTCAAATTTATAACTGTTGTTTTATCCGTTTCAGCCCGGTATTCAATACCGAGTTCGTTGTCATTATTTAGTGTGTAGATACATGTTACATCAAGATCTCCAGGGTAGTTTTCTTCACCGTCAGGACTCAAATAATTCAATTTAACTCCTAATTGTTTTTCATCCTGGAACGTTTCAGCTTTGAAAAGTCTACGGTCGAATCCAACTTTTCCACCATGCAAATGATTTGGTCCATTGTTAACAGCCATATCGTAAGAAACTCCTTCAATCTCAAGTTTTCCTTTTGCTATGCGGTTTCCAAATCTGCCGATAATTGCACCGAAATACGGATAACTTCCAAGATATTCATCACTTAAATAAGTATCAAGTTTTTCAAAACCACAGACTACATTTTCTGTTTTTCCCGTTTTATCCGGCATTTCAATACTGGTGATAATTGCACCGTAATTGGTAATTTTAACAGTTAAGTTGTTGTCGTTAATTAGCGTAAACAGTTCCACATTGCTTCCGTCATGTAATTTCCCGAAGGAGTTGATTTCAATTTTCATCTTTTTAAAAATATTAAGTTTTTATGGCATAAACTACCTGTCTGTCGTATTAGAGATAATTCGTATCTTATGATAGCCATTGGGATAATCATTTCGATTGATGTGAATTCTCTTCTCATGCACATTTAATAATTCTGAATTTTATTTGCTTAATCAAAGGTGCAAAAAAAGTAAAAACAAACTGGTTGGTACTGGTTGTGTTTTAAAACATGCCAATTTTGTCAAAACTCTTTTTAAATTTGTAAAGCTTAATCAAACTTATGGTAAGACGCATTATTAATATCGATCCAAAATCGTCGTTGCCAAAATACAGGCAAATAATAAATTCAACACTTTTGGCAATTGAAAAAAAAGTATTGAAAAAGGGTGATAAAGTTCCGTCAATAAATCGATTGTGTTCAGAATTGAATTTAAGCAGAGATACTGTCATGCTGGCTTTTAATGAGTTAAAAGCCAAAGGTATCTTACACAGTCAACCTGGTAAAGGATATTATGTTGTTACTACAGATATTCACCAGGAAGAACATGTATTTATTCTTTTCGATGAAATGAATTCGTTTAAGGAGGATTTGTATAATTCTTTGATTTCAAGTTTTAAAGGAAAAGCAATTGTCGATGTTTTTTTTCATCACTTTAATTATAAGGTTTTTCGTAATCTTATTAACGATAGCATCGGACATTATACCTCATATGTAATAATGCCTGCAACATTTGATAACATAAGTCATTTATTGTCAAAACTGCCAAAAGACAAAGTTTTTATTCTGGATCGTTTGAAACCGGAATTGAAAATGTATCCGGTTCTTTATCAGGATTTTGAAAATGATTTTTGTGATGCACTTCAACAAGGATACGAATTGATAAAAAAATACAGAAAGTTGATTTTTGTTAATCCGGGAGGTAAAGAACCGGCTGAGAGAGTTAATGGTTTTGAAAAATTTTGCTCAAATAACGGATTTGATTTTGAAGTTTTAAAAACAATTGAAGGCATTCGTCCGCAGTTGTATGAAGCATATTTTATAATATCGGATAGAGAACTGGTGGAAATGGTGAAAATAGCACATGAGTATAACTATAAATTGGGGCAAAAATTTGGGATTGTTTCTTTTAACGATACCATTTTGAAAGAGGTTGTTGCGGGTGGAATAACTACAATTTCCACTGATTTTTTTGAAATGGGAAAAGCATTGGCTAATATGGTTCTGAATAAAAACACTGGACAGGTCAGAAATCCATCAAAACTTATTGTTCGAAAAAGTTTATGATAAATATTAAATTGAGATTTATTATCCTACCAGTTCCAACTGGTTGGTGAATGTGCGTTTTGAAATAGATTTGGGAAAAATGAATAAAGCAAAATATAAATTTAAAGATTAAAAATTATGACTAAAATTAATAACTTAATTGAGAAGATTAATGGTGGAGATAATCCTTTGTTTAAGGAGTTGTACGGAGGTGATAAGGCAATATTGAAAGAACAGGCAGCAAGATATGCAAGTTTGATGGGTGATTTTAGTGCCACATTTGGGGCAGATGATGTTGCTCTTTTTAGTTCTCCCGGAAGAACGGAAATAGGGGGTAATCACACAGACCATAATTATGGCCGTGTTTTAGCAGGAGCTGTAAATCTTGATAACATTGCTGTTGTTGCACCAAACGGAACAAATACAATTAGAATAAAATCTGCTGGTTATCCCGAGTTTCAGGTTGAATTATCGGATTTTGTTCCTAATGAAGATGAGTTTTATACTTCAACTTCACTTGTAAAAGGTATTGCTGCAAAGATGAAGGAAAACGGATATAAGATTGGTGGATTCGACGCATGTATTGAAGGTCGCGTTCCAAAAGGATCAGGTTTAAGTTCATCGGCTTCCTTTGAGGTTTTGATTGGTGCGATAATCAACGAGCTTTTTAACGATGGGAAAATGAGCGCAGTTGAAAATGCAATAATCGGACAGTGGAGCGAAAATAACTATTTCGGAAAACCATGTGGATTAATGGATCAAACAGCATGTTCAGTAGGTGGATTAATTACAATCGATTTTAAAGATCCTGCAAATCCTGTCGTTAAAGAAGTGGATTTTGATTTTGTTTCAACAGGATATTCTTTAGTTATTACTGATGTAGGCGGTGGCCACGATGACCCTGCTTCACAGGCTGAATACGCTTCTTTGCCAACTGAAATGAAATCGGTAGCTGCTGAAATGGGAGCAACTGTTCTTCGGGAACTTACATTGGAAGAAATTGTAAAAGCAATACCGGAATTACGTAAAAAAGGTATCAGCGACCGTGCAATACTTCGTTCGTATCACTTCCAGGGAGATAATCAACGTGTTGTTGATCAGGTGGCTGCTTTAGAAAAAAATGATTTTCAGGCTTTCTTAAAAATGGTGGTTGAATCGGGTTACAGTTCATATATGTATAATCAGAATATTTTTGATGTGGTACATAAGGATGAACAGGTTGTATCTCTGGCTTTGGCGCTTAGTGAAATGATTTTGAAAGGGTCTGGAGCATGGCGTGTACATGGAGGTGGATTTGGTGGAACTATTCAGGCTTTTGTTCCACAGGAAAAGCTCGGGGAGTACACAAAAACGCTCGAACATGTTTATGGAGAGGGTACTTGCCACAAATTATTTATCAGAACAAAAGGTTCTGTGAAACTGGATTTATAGGAAATTAATTGGATTCAGGTTGAAATAATTATCGGTCGGTGAAAAAAGTGCTTGAAAAGTTCTGTATTACATTCGTTATTTTAACTTTGCGGACGAAATACTTAACTGCTTCAAATTTTTCGGATAAGTTTGATATTTGCTTAAACCAAAATGAATCAATTGTTAGAATAAATTTTTCAACTAAAATCAATAAAGTATTTATTTATGGAAACTAAAAAACAAAACTACACGGTACCTATTATCATGATGATCCTACTTTTTGGTATGATCTCATTTGTTACCAATTTGGCCGCACCTATGGGTGTTGTATTAAAAGCCCAGTTTGGAGCAAGTAACTTTCAGGGAATGATGGGGAATGCAATGAACTTTATTGCATACGCAGTTATGGGTATTCCCGGAGGAATTTTGTTACAAAAAATTGGCTACAAAAAAACTGCGCTTATTGCAATTGCAGTTGGTTTTATCGGTGTTGGTATTCAATACCTTTCTGGTTATGCAGGTGAGGGATCAGCATTTTCTATCTATCTGACAGGAGCTTTTGTTGCTGGTTTTTCAATGACATTATTAAATACAGTTGTAAATCCAATGCTTAACACATTAGGTGGAGGCGGAAACAAAGGAAACCAGTTGATTCAGGTTGGTGGTTCATTCAACTCTGTTATGGCAACTTTTACTCCCGCTTTTGTAGGTATCTTAATAGGTGAAGCGACAAAAGCCAGAATTTCTGATATTTTTCCAGTAATGTACATCGCAATGGGAGTATTTGCACTTGTTTTCTTTGTGCTCTTGTTTGTGAATATTCCTGAACCAAGTTTGGAATTTGCCAAGGAACCAATGAAGAACCTGATGGCCGGTGCGATGAAATTCCGTCATTTTGTTTTAGGTGCCGTTGCAATTTTTGTATATGTTGGTGTTGAAATTGGTGTACCCGGAACTATGATGCTATGGCTGGCAGATCCTGCAGTTGGTATGGGTGCTGGTATTGCAGGTTCGGTGGCCGGAACCTACTGGTTGTTAATGTTGGTTGGCCGTTTAACCGGTGCTGCTCTTGGTAGTAAAATTTCTAGTAAGACAATGTTAACAGTTGCATCTTTTTTGGGCTTAATTTTGGTTCTTTCGGGGATCTTTATCTCGGCATCAGCAACCGTAAATATGCCTGTATTTAAGTCATCTGGAAGCTCGTTGTCTTTTGGTTTGGAAGAAGTACCTGTGAAGGCAATGTTATTTGTTTTGGTTGGATTATGTACTTCAATTATGTGGGGGGGTATTTTTAACCTTGCCGTGGAAGGACTTGGAAAATATGTTGCTGCTGCTTCCGGTATTTTTATGACCATGGTTGTTGGTGGCGGACTTATTCCACTGGTTCAAAATGCAGTTGCCGATGCAGCTGGATATATACCAAGTTACTGGGTAATGATTGCCGGTCTTGGATATTTACTCTTCTATGCACTTATTGGAAGTAAAGTAACCAAACGAGCTGATGATGTTGCATAAGATAAAATCTTAATACTTGTCTCAATTGAATTTATAGTTCAATTCGCAATTACCAAAAGCCATCCGAATAGCAGCGGATGGCTTTTTCTGTTTTGTAATGCACAAAATTGTAAAGATTCAGAACAAATAAGCAATTCAATTTTATATTCCTTTTTTAGTTTTGGTTGGAAATAAAAAATAAAACGTATTTTCAACACTTGAATTTATTATTGGGATCTAAAAACTATGTTGGGTTTTTGTGTTTCATATGAATTCCGTTTTTTAGAAAAAGAAACAATTTAGACACAGAATTAAACCAAAAAAATAACTTATGAGTACATTAGACTGGATCGTATTGGGGCTCTTTGGAGTGGGCCTAATCGGAATTGTAATTTGGGTAATCAGCAAAAAGGATAAGGACACAGCTGATTATTTTCTTGCGGGACGCGATGCAACATGGATTGCCATCGGTGCTTCAATTTTTGCTTCAAATATTGGTTCTGAACACCTTGTAGGGCTTGCAGGTGCAGGTGCCGAAAGTGGAATGGCCATGGCGCATTGGGAAATGCATGGTTGGATGATTTTAATGTTAGGATGGTTGTTTGTTCCGTTTTATTCACGTAGTAAGGTATTTACCATGCCTGAATTTCTGGAAAGAAGGTACAATACTCAAGCCCGTTCTTTTCTCTCAATTATCTCCCTGGTTAGCTATATTCTTACAAAAGTTGCAGTAACTGTTTACGCGGGAGGAGTGGTATTTAAAGATGTATTCGATATTGAGTATGTAACCTTTTTCGGCTACGATATAGACTTCTTCTGGATAAGTGCAATCGGTTTGGTTGTGTTAACCGGAATATATACAACCTTTGGAGGAATGAAAGCGGTACTCTATACTTCGGTTCTGCAAACACCAATTTTATTAATTGGCTCAATAGCGGTTTTGGTTCTTGGCTTAATCAAAGTTGGTGGCTGGGGTGAAATGATGGAAATCTGCCAGGCAAATATTACAGTTCATGGCGACTCAATGACAAGTTTAATGCGCTCGCCAAAAGATCCTGATTTCCCCTGGACAGGGGTAATTCTTGGTTCAGCAATTATCGGTTTCTGGTATTGGTGTACCGACCAGTTTATCGTTCAACGTGTTCTCTCCGGCAGAGATATGAAACAAGCTCGCAGGGGAACAATCTTTGGTGCTTACCTTAAATTAACACCTGTTTTTATCTTCCTGATTCCTGGTATGATTGCTTATGCACTGAACCAAAAAGGTTTGTTATCACTTTCAAGTAATGATGCAGCTTTCTCAACCATGGTTAAAGAATTATTGCCAATCGGGTTTAAAGGTGTTGTGATCGGAGGAATTTTAGCAGCATTAATGAGTTCATTGGCTTCCTTGTTTAATTCATCTGCGATGTTATTTACAATAGATTTCTATAAAAAGTACAAACCAAATGAAAATGAGAAACACTATGTAACTGTAGGTCGGATAGCCACGGTTGCTATTGTTTTATTGGGAATTTTATGGATTCCTGTAATGAAAGGACTGGGAAAAGTATTGTACGAATATTTACAGGATGTACAATCATTGCTTGCTCCGGGAATTGCAGCTGTTTTCTTACTTGGGATACTTTCAAAGAAAACCACACCCGCAGCCGGTATTTGGGGTTTGGTGATAGGATTTACCTTGGGTATGTTCCGGTTGGCATTAAATGTTATGGGCATTGAAGATGGAGTTCTTTACGATTTGGTATTATCGCATAACTGGTTACATTATGAAATTTACCTCTTTATCATTGTTATAATTTCTATGATTGTAATTAGTTACTTTACAAAACGGAAAGACCCGGAACTGATAACCGGCCTGACAATGGGATCAGCTACAGCCGCGCAACGGGCCGAAACAAGAGAATCGTACAATTACTGGGATGTGATAAACTCAATAATTATCATTGCCATTATTTTGGTATTCTATGCTTATTTCTGGTAAAAACTGATTAAACAATTCCATAATGAAGAAATAGCTATCAGTTACTGGTAGCTATTTCTTTTTATCAAATTGTAATAGAATTTAAAAATAGTCTAATCATTTACCTGTAACAAAATACTTTTTCTAAATTTAGACAAAATCAAAAATCAACTATTCATGAAGAAACTTTGCTGTTTGATGGTGTTAATCACTTTGTCGGTGATTGTTTGGGCACAAAAACTTTCACCGGTTTTGGGAGTTGCGGATAACCGGCCGGAAGTTTATGCGTTAACAAATGCATCAATTGTAGTTAACTCTGAAACAATACTGAAAGAAGCAACTCTTGTCATTCAAAAAGGTAAAATTATTTCAGTAGGTAAAGATGCCGCGATTCCGTCCAATGCTGTTGTTGAAGATTTAAATGGAAAATTCATCTATCCATCGTTTATAGATTTGTACAGTCAATATGGAATTGATTCAAAAGAAGTAAAATCAGAAGGTTCGTATATGAGCCGTCCGGTTTGGGAATCGAAGGAAAACGGGCCCTTCTATTGGAATGATGCAATAAAACCATATAATAATGCTGTGAATGGTTTTCATGTGGATAACAATTCAGCAAAAAAGATTAGGAATATTGGATTTGGAACGGTTTTAACGCAAAAACAAGATGGAATTGCAAGGGGTACTTCAGCATTGGTTTCTTTAAAAAACGATGATGAGGAAGTAGTTGTCATTGAGGGAAAAGCAGCGACAGGATTCTCAGTTTTGAAAGGCAGTTCTCAAATGAATTATCCAAATTCATTAATGGGAGTTGTTGCACTTTTAAGACAAACCATGTACGATGCTGATTGGTATAAAATTCAGGAAGACAAATCGATTTATGATGAATCTTTGGAAGCAATCATTGGATGTATAGAATTACCTGCGATTTTTGAAGTAAGAAATAAACTTGAACTCATTCGTTTTTCTCAAATAGGGAAGGAGTTTAATCAGAAGTACATTTTTAAAGGAAATGGAGATGAATATCAACTGGCTGATAAAGTAAAAGAAACAGGCAATGCCATAGTCCTTCCTTTGAATTTCCCCAAAGCTCCTGATGTTGCCGATCCATTCGAATCTGTTATGGTCCCTTATGAGGATTTAAAACACTGGGAACTTGCTCCGGCAAATCCCGGGATATTAGAGAAAAAAGACATTGAATTTGCATTTACTTTGGATGGACTAAAAGATGAAAAGCAATTTAGAAAAAATCTTTTAAAAGCAATTGAATACGGTCTTTCGAAAGAGGAAGCATTAAAAGCTTTAACCGAAACTCCGGCAAAATTCCTGAATGTTAGCGACAAACTGGGGACTTTGGAAAATGGAAAAATTGCCAGCTTTTTAGTCACTTCAGGTAACTATTTTGATGATGATTGTATAATTTACGAAAATTGGATTCAGGGTGAAAAATATATTGTTAATGACAAAAATGTGAATCCGTTGGCAGGCCAATATCAGTTGGAATTGAGCTCTGGTGAAAAATATAAAGCTGAAATTTCTGGAAAAACAGGTTCTTATTCACTTAAATTATTATCGGGTAAAAAAGAGATAAAAGGAAAAATTCAGGTGAGTGAAAACCTGGTTTCAATTTTTTATTCGGAAGATCAAAAATGGATACGTCTGTCAGGTTGGGTAACAGAAGATGGTTTTGCAGGTAAAGGAATATTACCGGAAAGTAAAAATATTACCTGGACTATGAATTTTGAAAAGAAATCAAATTCTGATTCTAAATCAAAAAAGAAAACTAATCAAGAGCCAAAAGAATTAGGCGATGTTGTTTATCCTTTTGTTGCTTATGGAAACCTGGAACAGCCGGAATACAAAGACGTGTTGATTAGAAATGCTACAGTTTGGACGCTTGAAAATGAAGGGAAAATTGAAAATGCCGATGTGTTGGTTCGGGATGGTAAAATAGCTGAAATAGGAGAAAATTTAAATACGTCTGATGTTTTTGAGATTGATGCAACCGGGCTGCATCTTTCGCCAGGGATTATCGATGAACATTCGCATATTGGACTGGATGGAGTGAATGAGGCAACACATGCAGTTACTTCAGAAGTACGAATGAGAGATGTGTTAAATCCTGAGGATGTTGCCTTTTACCGTCAGCTTTCGGGAGGAGTAACCTGTGCACAATTGTTGCATGGTTCGGCAAATCCTATCGGAGGCCAATCTGTAATTGTAAAGTTTCGTTGGGGAGCAACGGCGGAAGAAATGGTGCTAAAAAACCAGGTTGGGTTTTTAAAACATGCACTGGGCGAAAATGTTAAACAATCACGAATGCCATCTTTTATCGCCACCCGGTTTCCTCAATCCAGAATGGGAGTAGAACAATCCATCCGGGATGCATATTTGCGAGCGTCAGAATACAAAAAGAAAATTGATGCCGGTGAAAAAGTACGTAAAGATTTGCAGCTCGATGCTATAGTTGATGTGCTGAATGAGAAAAGTTTTATGGGAATTCACAGCTACGTTCAAAGTGAAACAAACATGATTATAAAACTTGCTCAGGAATTTGGAGTAAAACCACATACCTTAATTCATAATACTGAAGGTTATAAGGTAGCCGACCAGATGAAAGAATCCGGAGCAGCAGGTAGCTTATTTGCTGACTGGTGGGCATTTAAGTTCGAAGTTTACGATGCAATACCATACAATGCAGCCATGTTGAGCAAACACGATATTCTTGCATGTATTCATTCTGATAATGCTGAATTGGCACGTCGCCTTAACCAGGAAGCCGCAAAAGCAATTAAATATGGTGGTTTATCTGAAGTGGAGGCATTAAAGCTGGTGACTTTAAATCCGGCCAAAATTCTTCATTTAGACGACAGAATGGGAAGCATAAAAGTTGGGAAAGATGCTGATTTGGTTTTATGGACAGATAATCCACTTTCGATTTATGCAAAAGCATCCAAAACTTTTGTTGATGGTATTATTTATTACGATATGGAAAGAGACAAAGAGAAATATGAAGAAATTCAGAAAGAGCGTTCAAGAATAATTAATAAGATTCTTGCTGAAAAAGGTGGTAGTTCAGGTAAAAGTACTAAAGAAAAATCTGTTACCAGGCTAAATGAACAATTTGAGTACGATGATGAAACGTCTTTTGATTATAATGACCAATAACCTTTAAATCTAAAAAAATGCAAAATATAATTAGAATCATATTTTCAGGAATTTTTTTGTTAGTGATTAATGAAGGTTACGGACAGGTTCCGGCACCTTCCACAACCCAGGAAAAAGGAATTGTTTTATTGGGTGCTACTGCTCATTTAGGTACCGGGGAAGTAATCGAGAATTCAGCAATTGCTTTTGAAAATGGAAAAATTGTTTTTGTCGGAAAATCTGCAGACACCGACAATTTTTCAGGACTTGAACAAATTGATGTTACCGGGAAACATGTTTATCCGGCTTTAATTTTACTGGCTTCACAGGTCGGTCTCGGGGAGATTGGCGCTGTACGTGCTTCTCAGGATCGTTCAGAAACAGGAACCTTAAATCCTTCAGTTCGTTCAATTGTGGCCTACAACACTGACTCTGAAATAATTCCTGTATTGAGGTCAAACGGAGTTTCTTTAGCACAGGTAAGACCTTCAGGAGGAACAATTTCAGGTAGTTCATCGATTGTAAATTTAGATGCATGGAACTGGGAAGATGCTGCAATTAAAACCGATGAAGGAATCTGGTTGAATTGGCCGTCATATTACTCAATTAGTGGTCGGGGAAATAACAGAAAAATCGAAAAGAGTAAAACTTATACTGAACAGGTTCAGAAACTTACAAAACTTTTTACTGATGCAAAGGCTTATGATGGTGAACCTGTAAACTCAAAACTTACTTCAATGAAAGGACTCTTTGACGGTAATCAAACTTTGTATATTTCAACAAATTATACAAAAGCTATTATAGAAAGCATCAGTTTTGCAAAAACAATGGGGGTGCAAAATGTGGTTTTGTCCGGTGCTGACGAAGATGCATTGATGCTGTCGGAGTTTTTAAAAGAAAACGATGTAAGCGTTATTTTGGCACATATTCACCGAAATCCTAAAAGAAAAGACAGTTATACCCGTAAACCATTTGAATTAGCTGCTGAATTTAAAAAGGCAGGAATTATGACTGCTGTAACTTATTCAGGTGCATCAGGAAGTATGAATTTACCTTTTGTTGCCGGACAATGTGTTCCATACGGCTTAAGTAAGGAGGAAGCCTTGCAAACAATAACAATAAATGCAGCAAAGATTGCAGGTATCGATGATGTCACAGGAAGTCTGGAAATTGGTAAAGATGCCAATATAATTGTTTCTGAAGGAGATTTGCTGGATATCAAAACAAATAAAATTATCTATTCTTTTATTTCAGGAAGAACATTAAATTTGGATAATAAACATAAAAGACTGTATCGAAAATTTTCTAATAAATATGGTCATCAAATTGTAGATTAATTCTCTATGTACGATATTATTGGTGATGTGCACGGATATGCTTCTTTGTTGAAAAAATTATTGATTCAACTTGGATATAGAAAGTCAGAAAGTGGCTACACTCACCCAACCAGAAAAGCAGTATTTGTGGGCGATTTTATAAACCGTGGACCTGAAATAAGAAAAACTATTCGGATAATCAGAAAAATGGTTGAAAATGGAAATGCGCTTGCAACCATAGGTAATCATGAAATTTACGCGATAATTTATTCTTTAAAAGAGAAAGATGGTTCCCCCTTGGTTAAATCACCAAGAAAGAATTTTTTATCCTTATACAAAACCCTTAATCAGTTTTCAAGTTATCCTGAAGATTGGAAAAGCCATTTAAAATGGATGAGGGAATTGCCGGTTTATTTGGATTTAGGGCCTGTAAGAGTGGTACATGCATGCTGGTCAGATAAGGCTATTAATATACTGGACAAAGCCAAAGAGTCAGGACTATCGAATAAAAGAATTTACAGGAAAGTATATAAGAAACCAAAATCGGATATCAGTTTAAGTGTTATTACCTTAACAAAAGGAATAGATTTTGATATACCACCGGATTTAAAAGTTATAAATAACAAAGGGATTGCACCCAGAACATTCAGGATGCGCTGGTGGGAAAATCCCCGTGGGAAAACTTTTGAAGCAGTATCATTCGAAAGTAAATTTCAATTACCTCAATACGATATACCTGCACAAATAGCTCCTCAGGTTGAAGCTTATCCTGAAAAAGCTCCAATTGTTTTCTTTGGTCATTATTGCCGACCTTTGGGTCCTTACATTATAAAACCTAATTTATGTTGCGTTGATTCATGCGTTGCGGGAACTAAAACATTGACGGCTTATCAATGGCAAGGTGAAAATGAACTCGATTTTAACAATTTAATTCAGGTGAGCAGATGATTTGTGGACTTAAGTGTCAGGAAATGAGAAGGTTAATTATAGTTTAAAAAAATCGTTATTTGTATTGCGGGAAAAAAAAGAAAGTATATATTTGCATCACCTTTTGAAACGGTAGTACGATGATAAAGGAAGTTCATTAAAACAGAAAAATGGTGGCGTAGTTCAGTTGGTTAGAATGCCGGCCTGTCACGCCGGAGGTCGCGAGTTCGAGTCTCGTCGTCACCGCTTATTTTTTTTGACAAAAAGTTTAGAACATCAATTTATTGGTGGCGTAGTTCAGTTGGTTAGAATGCCGGCCTGTCACGCCGGAGGTCGCGAGTTCGAGTCTCGTCGTCACCGCAAAATAAAGGTTGCCATTTGAGCAGCCTTTTTTCTTTTACCCCGGATATGAAATATTACGTTTATATAATACAAAGTCAAAAAGATAATAGTTTTTATATTGGCTATACTTCCAATATTGAAAAACGATTATATGAGCATAATCATGGTTCAACACGCTATACTTCAGGTTTGCGACCTTGGAAACTAGTATACAAAGAAGAATTCTTAACAAAAACAGAGGCACTAAAACGAGAAAAATTTCTTAAGAAACAACGTAATAGAAAATTTTATGAAACTCTAATTGGCAAAAATGAAAGAACAAAATAGATAGATTAAGTGGTTCAGTTGGTTGGAATGCCGGCCTGTCATCCCGAGTGCTCGGGACGAGTTTCCCGAATACTCGGGATCGTCACCGCAAAAATAAAGGTTGCCATTTGAGCAGCCTTTTTCTTTTACCCCGGATATGAAATATTACGTTTATATATTGCGAAGTCAGGGCTCACATTGAAAATCTGGTGGATTTTATTTTTGTAATATTTTCTATCAACTACATTAGTTTTATCTTTATTCACGACAGTGTCAAACTAAATTCCTTATCAAAAATTTCCGGTTCATTGAAACGGTATAACTTCCGTCCGGGAGAATTTATGAGCATTTTAGGTTCATTCTTCGCCGGACGGTTCTTGATTCTTTCCGGTTGCCCAGCGCTACAAGATTTCGCTCTGCTCCATCTTTAGCACTGGGCTGTTGATTTTCGCCCATTCTGGGCTAAGAATTTTACAGCCCTGAAAGGGCGAAATACAATAACCCGGGGCATAGTGACTAAAAGGAACGACGCCCTGGGTAAAATGAACGAAAGACATAAGGCGAAACCGGTGAGTTGATTGAAAATCAAGCCGTCCATTCGCCGCATAGTATAATCTCGAATCGAGCTTAAATATCGTTTATTGTCAAGTTGTTTAAGACAGATCATTTTTTACTCCACCTAATTTTCAAGGTGAGCCATCAAAAGGATGGTAGTTTTTTCATCGGCTTCACATCCAATATTGAAAAACGATTATATGAGCATAATCATGGTTCAACACGCTATACTTCAGGTTTGCAACCTTGGAAACTAGTATACAAAGAAGAATTCTTAACAAAAACAGAGGCACTAAAACGAGAAAAATTTCTTAACAAATAAAGTAATAGAAAATATTATAAAAATCTGATTGGCAAAAATGAAAGAACAAAATAGATAGATTAAGTGGTTCAGTTGGTTGGAATGCCGGTCTGTCATCCCGAATACTCGGGATCGTCACCGCAAAATAAAGGTTGCCATTTAAGCAGCCTTTTTTCTTTTACCCTGGATATGAAATATTAGTTTCATTTTAATTGTAACTGAAAAGGAAAATTCTGTTCTCATTGGAAATGGTCCCTCAGACGTACTCACAATAAGCTTTTTGCCCGGAACCAATTCAACATTATTTGTATATGAAAGTTCTTTTTTCATCAAATTTGTCTCGAACGCAACTTTTGAACCATTCTGAAATGGTTTGGAGGTTTTCAATTTTACTGATTTAATATTTTCGTGTCATTCTATAGCAGGTTCTGGACTTTGGACATAATCTGCTATCACTTTCAGTTGTTTGTTTATGGTAATTTTATGCATACTTCATCCATTGATTTTCGTATGTTTTGATTCAGTTTAAAGAAACATCCAAAATCCACTCTTTTGGCTAATCGCCAATCATTTTTAAACAATCATTAAATTGAACAAGATAAGCTATCGATTAAATATGAGCACCCTCATAAAACAAAGGCGAATCTGGACCCAAAGGAATTTTAAAGTAAATCCAGATAATTAATAAAATAGTCCATGAAATAAAGAAAATAATGGAGTAGGGAAGCATAGTTGAAATAATGGTTCCAATCCCCGAATCTTTGTCATATTTTTGAAAGAAAGCAATAATCAGGGCAAAAAAGCTCATCATCGGAGAAATGATGTTGGTTACACTATCGCCAATTCTAAACACCGCCTGAGATAACTCCGGAGAATATCCCATCAGCATAAATATCGGGATAAAAACAGGTGCAAGAATTGCCCATTTAGCAGAAGCACTTCCCATTAACATATTTATAGAGGCAGCGAATAATATAAACAAAACCATTAATACATATATATTAAGGTTTGCGGCCTGTAATGTTTCAGCACCATTGACAGCCAATACAATTCCAAGATTACTGACCTTAAAATAGGCAACAAACTGTGCAGCAAAAAATACCAGTACCAAATAGGTAGCCAGTGTTTTCATACTTTCGGCCATTCCTTTCATGATATCAGCATCGTTTTTAAACTTTCCCACGGTTAGTCCGTATACAATTCCCATTGCACCAGCGATTACAAACAATAAAGTTACTACACCTCTTAGCAGGGGTGAGTGAAGCAAAGAACCGTCAACACTTCTTAATACTCCGTTTTCAGGAATTGAACCCAACAACAGCAGAACGGTAAATCCAACAAATACAAATGTTGCGTTTAATAATCCCTTTTTCTCTTTTTTTGTTAACTTTTCAAGTTTGTCATCATTGTTATCACCATTTTCGAAAGAAGCATTTACAAACCTTGGGGCAATGATTTTTTCCGTTACCCATGTTCCGGCAGTCGAAATCATAAAAGTTGAAACTATCATAAAATAGTAGTTGGCTGTCGGATTTACGGTGTAATTTGGATCAATAATTTGTGCTGCTTCCTGCGATAAACCTGCAAGAAGCGGGTCAATGGTTCCCAGAAACAGATTGGCACTAAAACCACCGGAGACACCTGCAAATGCAGCTGCCATTCCTACTATGGGGTGTCGACCAACTGCCATAAAAATTACGCCCGCCATTGGAATTAGCAACACATATCCAATATCGCTGGCCATGTTTGACATTATCCCGGCAAAAACCAAAACAAAGGTTAACATTTTCCGGGGAGCCTTTAAAACCAGTAATCGAATTGCAACAGCAATTAATCCACTGCTTTCAGCAATCCCAATTCCCAGCATAGCTACCAAAACAATTCCAAGAGGAGCAAAGTCAGTGAAATTTTTAACTGTATTATCCAGTATAAAATGCAATCCATCCACTGAAAGAAGATTTTTTGTTTGTACAATCTCCCCGGTTGCAGGATGCAAAATTTCCCAACCCAATAAATATCCAATCAATGAGATCACTAATGTTGACAATGCCAGCAATAAAAAAAGAGTTGCCGGATGAGGAAGTGCATTTCCACCTCGTTCAACAAGGTTTAAAAATCGCTGCATTAATGAAGTCTTGGTTTTTGTAGTCATTTTCTGTTTTTATTTTTTATTTTTTTCTTTCTTTTCAATTCTTTAAGAATACAAAATGTTTTTAGTGAAAAAATAAATCACTTTGCCCCGAATATATAAAACTAACCTCGATTAGCAACGATTGTTTTAAAGGAAGGGGAAAAATGCATTTTTGTATGCTTGAATCAACTTTCATTTTTATAACCAATTCATTTAAATTGAGTATTGCATTTGTAAAGAATATTTATTTGTTTTGATATCGAACAGTAAACTAATTTCAGGGATCAAAGTAATTATATTGCTGGCAGTTAATTTACTTGTTTTAACTAAACTATAAGTTGGACTTACGTAATTATTCAGATCAAATGTAATCCAACCAATTTGAAACCAAACTTATGGATGCTTTAAAAAGTATCAAAAGCGGGAACATTAAAAATGATGTAAACAGGAGTTCAAAGTTTTTGAATTTGAATAATTCATTGATTATTGTTACCATCCTAATTTTATTTTGGATAGTAGCTTTTTATATACAACCATTTCTTCATTATCATACTCAGCAAATAGCTTTCAATACAGGCGTGGATTTTCTTATAGGATTTTTGGATTCACCGGGCGGAATTTCAAATTATGTGTCTTTATTTTTGTCCCAGTTTTTTTCGTTTAATCTGCTTGGAAGTATAATCATTGTAATGCTTGTTTCTGCGCAGGGTTTAATAGCTGTTAGCCTTGCTGACAGGTTATTTGGCAAATCAAAATTAAGCTTCTTTATTTTTTCTGTTGTTTTGGTTTTTGGTGTAATGGTGTTTTGTGATTACCGTTATCCTTTTAAAGCAAGTGTTCAACTTTTATTCGCTTATGTATTTGTATGGATTTATAGTTTTATCAGTACAAAAAGATGGATGGTAAACCTAGTATTATGGATAATACTTTCGTTAAGTACTTTTTATGTGGCAAATGATTTGGCATTAATTATTTTTGCTTTTTCCTCCGTTCTAATGGTAATAAATCATAAGCCCCAAAAGTGGTTAATTATTACCGTTCTTATGTTACTTATTGCTGCAATACTGCCATATTTGTCGTATTTATTTATTTTTCCTTTGAGTCCTTATACGCTTTATTCAATTACTAAATTAACCCCCCCGGAATCAATATCGTATGTTACATTTTATTTGCTTTATTGTTATTATTTTTTACTTCCGGCAATTATTATATTATTGATAATTTCAAAGGAATATAATGCAAGAACCCAACCAAAGGGTGGGAAAGTAACCAAAGGATTTACACCAAATAAGTATACTAAAAGGATAAATCTGTTTTATGCCTCACAGATAGTTCTTATTCTTCTGATTGGTTTTGTATTATATAAAATCTCAAAAGATGATTTAAGAAAGAAATTGATTTACATTGAATATCATGCTGAAAACAGAAACTGGGAAAAAGTGCTTGAGTATGCGGAAAAAACAGGAGATTATAATTTGTTGGTTAATTTTCAGGTAAACAGGGCCTATGCTAATTTGGGGCAACTATCAGAAAAATTATTTAATTACCCACAACTTTATGGCTCCGGTGGTCTTTTTATCGATAATACTGATTTAAAAGAAAGTTTCTCAATGCAATTGAGTGACTTTTATTTCGATTTGGGATTAATGAGTGAGTCTCTTCGTTGGGCATACGAAACACAAACCTTAAATCCGTACAGCCCAAGAGTTTTAAAACGTTTGGTTTCGATTTATCTTGTTGATGAGAAATATGAACTTGCTGAAAAATTTTTAAATGTATTGGATAAAAATATACTTTATCGGGAATGGGTAAACCGATACAGAAAACATATAAAAGATAATTCTCTTAGTAATGCTGATCCGGTTATAGCTGAAAAGCGCAGATTTAATCCACATTATAAAACAGTAAACTATGATCCAAGGATGAACTTAAAACTTTTGCTGCTGGCCAATAAAGATAATAAATTGGCGTATGAGTATTATTTGGCATTATCCATATTGGATGTTAATTATTCAGAGTTTATTACGTATTTAAAGAATTATACCTATTACAACATAAAAACACTACCGGAATCGTGGGAAGAAACCCTGTGTTTGTATATGTATAGAAACGAAAAACCGGATTTTGTTACTTCTTCAACTATCTCGAGTCAGTGTATTGAAAACTTTAAAGTATTTAATTCAGTAATGAGGAATTTTGATAATAACAGGGAGAAGGCAAGAAATGCTTTGCAAAGGGATTTTGGTAATACATTTTGGTATTATTTGTTGTATATATACCCAAATACAAAAAACAATATTTAAATGATAAGTAAAAATGTGATGAGGAAATATACCGAAATAATATTACTGTTTTTAGTATCCTTTTTTATCTCCTGTAATACTGAAATAAAAGATTATACCGAGATAGCCCGAATACCTTCTATATTCCCTGACTACACCAATATTTTAATTCCTCCGAATATTGCACCCTTAAATTTTAAAATTAATGAACCGGGAAGTAAATATGTAGCCCGGATTTATATTTCAGATAACGAATCTATTGTTGTAAACAGTAATGACCCAAACATAAAGATTAACAATAAAGCATGGCATAAACTACTGGATAAAGGAAAAGGTAAACGTTATCAAATTGAAATATTTGTAAAATCGGATAAAGGAACATGGCAAAAGTTTAAAACAATAGTTAACAAAATTGCAGACAAGAAAATAGACAGTCATTTGGCGTACCGCTTGATAAATACGGGTTATGTTCAATGGAACGACCTGGGGATTTATCAGCGAAATCTTGAAAATTTTGACGAAAAGCCAATTCTTGAAAATAAATCAATAGGCTATGGTTGCATTAATTGTCATTCTTTTGCCAACAACAATCCGGAAAAAATGATGATTCACATTCGGAAAAATCATGGTGGAACAATTATTTCAAAAGATAATGGTAAGCTTCAAAAAGTTAATACAAATACACCTTATACACTAAATGCAGGAGCTTATCCAAGCTGGCATCCCAATGGAAAACATATAGCATATTCAGTGAATAACATTGGACAGTATTTTTGTACAGGAGAAACACGAATTGAAGTAACTGACAGCTATTCGGATTTGATTGTTTATGATGTGGAAAATAATCAGGTTATTACATCTCCTAAAGTTTCGACTAAAGATCGTGAAAATCTGCCAATATGGTCTCCCGATGGAAAGTTTATTTATTTTATAAAAGCCAGGCCGGAAAATCCAAATAATAAGATTGACGTTAAATATGATTTAATGCGAATAGGCTTTGATGTAAATACAAATTCATGGGGAAATGTAGATACTTTACTTTTAAGCAGACAAATAAGAAAAAGTATTAGTTTTCCCAAAATTAGTCCCGATGGAAAATTCCTAATGTTTTGTGCAAGCGATAATGGCTACTTTACAATACATCATCCGCAAACTGATTTGAATATTCTTGAAATAAAATCGGGAAAGATAAAAAGGTTAAATATTAACAGTCCTGAAACAGATAGTTATCATAGTTTTTCCAGTACAGGAAATTGGTTTGTATTTAGCAGTAAACGTATGGATGGACTTTTTACCAGGCCATATTTTTCTTATTTGTATGAAAATGGCGTTGCTTCTAAACCATTTGTATTACCCCAGGAAGATCCTGCATTTTATGAATCGTTTATTAAGAATTACAATATTCCGGAATTAATTACAGGTGAGGTGCCCTATTCACAAATTGAGATTCGTGATAAAATTCTTGAAGATCCAATACCTGCAAAAATTCATGAATCTGTAGACACAACTTTTCTAAAAAGACATTTGCAGGCAATTAGGAATTAAATGTATTCTCGTTTAATAAAAATAAAACCATTCTTTTAAATTGAAAAGAATGGTTTTGAAATTTTTAAATAGTATTAAATTTTGTTTTATCCCATTGTGGCAACCATTACGGCTTTAATAGTGTGCATCCTGTTTTCTGCCTGATCAAAAACTACCGAAGCTCCACTCTCAAAAACCTCTTCAGTTACTTCCATCGATTCAATTCCAAATTTTTGATAGATTTCTTCCCCGATTTTTGTTTCGCGATTATGGAATGCAGGCAGGCAATGTAAAAATTTCACATTTGGATTTCCGGTTAGTTCCATTGCTTTTTTATTTACCTGGTATGGCAAAAGCAATTTTATTCTTTCAGCCCAAACTTCATCCGGTTCTCCCATCGAAACCCAAACATCTGTATATAAAAAGTCTGCGTCTTTTACCGCCTTTTCAATATTATCTGTTACCAATATTTTACTTCCGGTTTGATTTGCAATTTTATTACATTGTTGTTGTAATTCCTCCGTTGGCTGATATTCAGTTGGAGCAGCTGCCCTAAAATCCATTCCTAACTTTGCAGCACCAACCATTAACGAATTACCCATATTATTTCTGGCATCACCCAAATAACAAAACTTTATTTCCGATAAAGGTTTATCAGAATGTTCCTTCATTGTCAGAAAATCGGCGAGAATTTGTGTTGGGTGAAATTCATTGGTTAGTCCGTTCCAAACAGGAACACCGGCATATTTTCCAAGCTCTTCAACAACATTCTGTCCAAATCCGCGATATTCAATTCCATCGTACATTCTTCCCAAAACACGTGCTGTATCTTTCATAGATTCTTTTTGCCCAATTTGCGAACCTGAAGGTCCCAGGTAAGTAACTTTAGCTCCCTGGTCGTAAGCCGCAACTTCAAAAGCACAACGGGTACGTGTGGAAGCTTTTTCAAAAATCAATGCTATGTTTTTACCGTTAAGCATTGCTTGTTCAGTTCCTGCATATTTAGCCTTTTTAAGGGATTCGGATAAATCGAGCAAAAAACTTATTTCTTTTGTACTAAAATCGAGAAGTTTCAGGAAGTTTCTGTTTTTTAAATTATAAGCCATTTTTTGTTTGTTATTTTGATTGAAGAAAGATTGATTTAAGATTAAAAAAGATTGATTTATCCAGACTATCTGCTCAACCCCTTCAATCTCATTTTAATCCCTTCAATCTTATTCATATTCCATTGTTATTTTTGAACCGTAAGATCGATCTTCCAGTTTTTTAGCTTCTGTAATAACACTTTTTTCACCGCCATTTTTTATAAAGTCAAGGCATGCCAGAATTTTTGGTCTCATTGTACCTTCGGCAAAAGTATCATCTTCCAGATATTTTACCGTATCAGCATAGTTTAAAAATTCGAGTTTCTCCTGTGTTGGCAAACCAAAATCCTTGTAAATAAATGGTACATCTGTTAATACATAAAATTCATCGGCATTAATATTAGTAGCAAGTAAACTTGATGCCATATCTTTATCAATAACTCCGTCAACAGTTCTTAAATCATTGTTTTCATCCCGGTATACAGGTATTCCGCCACCACCGGAAGCAATAACTATATTTCCGTTTTCCGCCAGATTTTGTATGGTTTCTTTATTAATAATTTCCAAAGGAACCGGTGATGGTACTACTCTTCGAAAACTGTTCATTTCCTTTGTTGAAGATTTGAAAACCCACTTGTGTTTGGCAGCCAGATCTTCAGCTTCTTGTTTTGAGTAAACTTTGCCTATTCTTTTTGAAGGATTTTCAAAAGCCGGATCGTTTTTATCAACCTCAACCAGGGTAACCATTGTTATTACATTCTTCTTTATTCCATGTTTGTTTAAAATATTCCTGAGAATTCTTTCAATCATATAACCAATTCCACCCTGTGAATCAGCGACACAAATATCAAGGGGCATAGGAGGAATATCGTATAATTGTGCTCCTGCATCGTTTCGCATTAAAATATTTCCAACCTGTGGACCATTACCATGAGTGATTACCAATTCGTAACCATCTTTTATCAGATAAACAAGATTTTCGATAGTTTCTGCAGCATTAAGCTCTTGTTGTTCAATCGTTCCCTCTTCATTATTGCGAAGAATTGCATTTCCACCAAAGGCAATTACAGCAAGTTTTTTCATCTTTTTAAAATTGTTTATTTGCCAGGATAAATACGTAACTCGTATAAGTTGAATTATTGACTTATTTCTCAAAAAATTATTAAACTCGTTACCATAGTTATTTTCCTAATACCTAAACTTTAATTTTTACGTTACATTTTTATCGGATATTAACACTATTATCCTTTTAGTATTGTTGCATTTCAAACAAACATATAAATTCAAATTGATAAAAAAAGTGTGAATTTGTCAGTTTTTGAATAGCATATGTATTTATAAAACAGGCGTTTCTTTTATGAAATTTCGATTATAAAATTTATGACATTGAAATATTACAAATTGAAATAAGTAAAGGTTAATTATTAACAGCTTTTTCTTAAAAGCTTTGTGGTGCAGCGAAAATTTCAATCCCAAATCCTTAGTTTTTTTGCTTAAATTTGCGGCTTGACTTCATTATAAAATTCATTAAATGGCATTAAAGAATAAAGGGCCTAAAAAATCGACTAATAAAAGGAAAGCTAAAAAGGCTCCTTTTTTAAAAAATGAAAAAGTCAGATTTATAACCGGTACCATAATTATACTGGTTGCGGTTTATTTTTTAATTGCTTTTATTTCGTTTCTTTTTTACGGAGCAGCAGATCAAAGCAAACTTGATTTAAGCTGGTCTGAACTTGTTTTTAACCGGGAGATAAAAGTTGAAAACAAAGCGGGAAAAACAGGAGCCTGGATTGCAGAAACTGTTATCAACAAAGGATTCGGAATCGCATCTTTTTTATTCATTTATATTTTAACAATTTCCGGATTAAGAATTATCAATCGAAGTTTTGTTAGATTCAGGCGAAACTTTGTATATAGCCTGGTAACTCTGATTTGGTTTTCCTTGGCTTTTGGATTACTGTTTACCAAGTCAGAAAATGGATCCTTTATTTACTGGGGAGGACAATATGGTTATGTTTTAAGTACTTGGTTGAGTACATTGATTGGATTTGTCGGAATGGTTTTTTTGTTAATCATCACCGGTCTCATACTGGTAATTGTACGATTTGAAAACTCGTATTCCTTTTTTAAGGATTTCTTTACAAGAAGGAAGAAAACAACTCAGCATGGACCTTTAATTGGGGAGGAACAGCGAATTTCGGAAGAGCTTGTGATTGAAGATAACAGCATATCGAAAGTCATTGAAGATGATGATGTTGTTAAAGCAATCTTTGAACCCGACAGTTCTGAAGATACGGAGGAAATTGGGATGGAAATTGCAAGAGAAGAAGAAATGGCGGATATTAAATCAGGGACGGAAGATGAAGGGGAGGATTTGAATTTGTCAGTTGTTCAAAAAAAGGAAGATGAAATTGCCGAAGTCGATGCTGCCTCGGTAGAGGAATTGGAGGATTATGATCCAACACTTGACTTATCTGATTATAAATTTCCAACCATCGATTTATTAGAGGATCATAAATTCGGAAATGCTGAAGTTACCAATGAAGAACTAATTTCAAATAAAAATAAAATTGTTGAGACCTTACGTCATTATAAAATTGAAATCACTAAAATCAGGGCGACAATTGGTCCAACAATTACTTTGTATGAAATTGTACCGGCTCCGGGTATTAGAATTGCAAAAATTAAAAATCTGGAGGATGACATTGCTTTAAGTCTGGCAGCTTTAGGGATTCGGATAATTGCACCAATACCAGGTCGTGGAACTATCGGTATAGAAGTTCCCAACCAGCATCCTGAGGTGGTTTCAATGCACTCGATAATAGGATCGAAAAAATTTCAGGAATCAAATGCCGAGCTGCCAATTGCAATGGGAAAAACCATATCGAATGAAACTTATATTTTCGATTTGGCAAAAATGCCGCACATTTTGGTAGCCGGTGCTACCGGACAGGGTAAATCAGTCGGTATTAATGTAATTATTACTTCGTTGCTTTATAAAAAGCATCCATCGCAACTTAAATTTGTATTTATCGATCCAAAAAAGGTTGAGTTGAACCTTTATTCGGTTATAGAGAAACACTACCTTGCAAAATTGCCTGACGAAGAGGAACCTGTTATAACCGATATCCAGAAAGTAAAAAACACACTGAATTCACTTAACATTGAAATGGATAACAGGTATGACTTGCTTAAAAGAGCTCATGCCCGTAACGTCAAAGAATACAACAAAAAATTTATCAGTAGAAAATTAAATCCAAATAAGGGGCATAAATACATGCCTTACATTGTAGTTATTATCGACGAATTTGCTGATTTGATAATGACAGCCGGAAAGGAAATAGAATTGCCAATTGCAAGAATTGCTCAATTGGCAAGGGCAGTAGGAATTCATATGATTATTGCAACCCAACGTCCATCGGTAACCATTATCACCGGTGTTATTAAAGCTAATTTCCCTGCCAGAATTGCCTTTAAAGTGGCATCGATGATTGATTCACGAACCATTCTGGATCAGCCAGGTGCAAACCAGTTGATAGGAAAAGGAGATATGTTGATCTCAGCAAATAGCGACATTTCACGTGTACAATGTGCTTTTGTGGATACACCGGAAGTTGAAAGTATTTGTTCTTTTATTTCTGAGCAAAGGGGCTATCCTACCGCGTTTGAACTTCCTGAGTATGTTGGGGAGGATGAAGTTGGACCAGGTGAAGTAGATCTGAACAACACGGATGAAATGTTTGAAGATGCAGCGCGGGTAGTAGTTTCAAATCAGATGGGATCGACATCGATGATTCAAAGAAAATTTTCGATTGGTTACAACCGGGCAGGAAGAATTATGGATCAGCTTGAGGCCGCAGGTATTGTTGGCCCGAGTGAAGGAAGTAAAGCCAGACAGGTATTAATTCAGGATGAATACAGTTTGGAACAGTTATTGAATAACTTAAATTAAAAAAACACTCAAATTAAAGGGGCATAATAAAAGTCTTTTACTACTTGGAGAAATAGCTTTGAGAGTTAAATGAGTCAGTATTAGAATAAAAATTACAGAGGAATGAAAAGCGTATATTTACTTATAACCGTATTGTTATTGTCAATTTTATCGGTTGCGCAGGAAGATGAAAAATCAAAAAAAATATTGGATGAAGTAACGGAAAAGGCAAAAACATTTAAAACCATTTCGGCCGATTTCACTTTTTCAATGGTAAACAAAGAAATGGATATCGATGAAAGAAATGAGGGTACCATAAAACTTAAGGGTAAAAAATATGTTGTTGACCTTCCGGAAACAGGCATTACTGTTTATTCCGATGGCGAAACAGTATGGAATTATATGGAACAGGGAAACCAGGTAACTGTTTCTACAATTGAAGATGCAGGTAGCGAATTAATGGATCCGTCTTCAGTTTTCAGCATTTATGAAAAAGGTTTTCAGTCGAAATTTATAGCCGAAAAAAATGTGGATGGCAAAGCAGTATATCAAATTGATTTATTCCCGGAGGAAGATATTTATGATGTTTCAAAAATTACCATTGAAATCAATAAGTCAACCATGATGATTCAATCAGCTCTGCTTTTGGGAACCGATGAAAATGTTTATGGTATAGTTGTTAAAAAGATGAAAACAAACCAGGATATTCCTGATTCAGACTTTCATTTTGAAGAAAGTAATTATCCTGATGTAGAGGTTATTGATTTGCGTTAAAAACAATCAGTTAATAATTATGATTTGTTTTTCTTTTATGGTTTTGAAAAAAGCTTACTGGCTTTTGAAACTTCAATAAAGGATGCACCGGCATCTTCACCAAATCTTCCACCAATATAAATTACCAGGTCATCCATTTTTAATACTCCATCGTTTACCAACTCCTGAATAGCAGCTTTTTGAATTTTCATTTTATTCTTTTTGGTTTCCAGGAAAGAGGCATGAATTCCAAAAGATAGTGCCATTTCACGAACTACATGATGTGAGTGACATTTGACATAAACCGGGAAAATTGAACGGTGAGCGGCCAGATAACGTCCTGTTTTACCTGTTGTTGTAGATGTAACAATAGCCTTTGGTTTTAGCTCGCGAGCCGAACGTACTGCCGATTGAGCCAGATAAGCAGGAATATCATGTTTTGAAGGAATTACCAATTCTCTTTTATCACGGTCAGGTTCAACCTCCCGCGCAATATTAGCCATAACTTTTACTGCTTCCACAGGGTATTTACCATAAGCTGTTTCGCCACTTAGCATAATAGCATCGGTGCCAATATAAATTGCGCTTGCAACATCGCTAACTTCTGCACGTGTCGGGCGTGGATGTTCTATCATACTATGAAGCATTTGTGTGGCAATAATTACGGGTTTTTGGTAGAACATTGCACGTCGAACCAGATTTCGCTGTACAGCCGGTATTTTTTCCTCTGCCAACTCAATTCCCAAATCTCCACGTGCAACCATAATGCCATAAGCAACTTCCAATATTTCATCTATGTTCTCAACACCTTCCAGGTTCTCAATTTTTGCTATAATTTTTATTTTGCTATTGTGATTATCCAAAACTTTTTGCACTTCATGAATATCTTCTTTATTTCGAACAAAAGAGTGTGCAATAAAATCAAGATTATTTTCAACAGCAAAATCAATAAATTCTATATCTCTCTGGGTAAGGGAAGGAAGCTTAATCTCAACACCAGGTACATTTATACTTTTTCGTTTCTTTACAATTCCCGAGTTTTCAACCTTACATAAAAGGTATCGTATATGTTTTTCTTCAACAGATAGTCCAATATCACCATCGTCGATAAGAATTTTATCGCCTACTTTCAGGTCATTTACAAAACCTTTATAATTCACACAAATATTTCGGATACCATCCACTACACCGGTAGAGTAAGATAAGGTAACAATATCACCTTCTTCAACTTCAGTGTCGGTAAGAGTTTGACATGTTCTTATTTCAGGCCCTTTTGTGTCAATTAAGATTGCTATTTTTTCTGATACCTTTCGGATGTTATTGATTAATATTTTACCTGACTCTTTGGTTATATGCGCCGTGTTTATTCTGGCAACATTCATTCCTGCTTCATGTAACGATTTAATAAATTCAACATCACATCGTTGGTCAGAAATGGTTGCTACGATTTTCGTTTGTCTCATTAATCTTGATTTTAAAATTCAAAGGTATGGTATAAAATTGTTATAATCCATTTTCAATTATAACATCAGTCAAATTTAACAAACGAAAATTTTAACTATTAAATATTTTTGACAGGAATACTTATTTTGAAATACTTAATACTGCCAGCCGATAAGAGTCGAGACCAAATCCCATAATACATCCTTTACATACAGGGCCAATTATTGATTTATGACGGAAATCTTCGCGCGTTAGTGTGTTTGAAATATGCACTTCGATAACTTCTGTATTTACACCCGAAATTGCATCTCTTATTGCTACAGATGTATGAGTATAGGCACCTGCATTAATAATGATTCCATCATAATCGAATCCGTATTCGTGAATTTTACTAACAATTTCACCTTCAATATTGGATTGGTAATAACTTAATTCAATACCGGGAAAGTTTTCCTTTAAGTTTTCAAAATATGTTTCAAAAGATTGAGACCCGTAAATATTGGTTTCGCGTTTACCAAGCAGGTTTAAATTGGGGCCGTTTATGATTAATATTTTCATTTTTTTTAACTTTTTTATGAACTTAATATTTGTTACAAATAATTAATAAATAAAGCTTCGCGATACCAAATACCACAAGGTTTAATGCTATTTCTAAATTAATATTTTTTATGTAACTTTATATATTACTTAACGTAATGATGTATTATAATTGCTTAAACTATTCTGAAATAGAATTGTTTATATGTTAGCAATTGAATGTAAAATTAAAAAAAGAAAGCTATGAATTGGGAGGAAGGGAAAAAAGGTTTTGAAAATTATTTAAGACTTGAAAAATCATTATCACAAAATTCGGTAGCAGCATGCGTTAACGATATCACCAAATTAATTACGTATCTCGAAGCGAATTATTCAAAGGTAAATCCGTTAAAAGTAAAACTTGAGCAACTTAAAGGATTTATTGCATGGTTAAATGAAAAGGATATCAGTCCAAGAACACAGGCACGGACAATCTCCGGAATTAAATCGTTTTACAAATACCTTTTAATAGAAGGTAAATTGATGAGTGATCCTACTGCTTTAATTGAAACACCAAAGATTGGCAGAAAACTTCCTGATGTTTTATCCATGGAAGAAATTGACAGCCTTATAAATGCAGTGGATTTGGCTAAACCGGAAGGACAAAGAAACAAAGCTATGCTGGAAACACTTTACAGTTGTGGATTACGTGTTTCTGAACTTGTAAATCTCAAAATTACAAATCTTTTCTTTGAACAGGGATTTATTAAAGTTGAAGGAAAAGGAGATAAGGAAAGACTGGTACCGGTAAGCAGCAAGGCAATAGAAGAAGTGAATCGCTATTTAAACGTTTATCGGAAGAAACTAAACGTAGCAAAAGACAGTGAAAATATCCTCTTTTTAAACCGGAGGGGAAAGAAACTAAGCAGAGTAATGATTTTTACTATTATTAAAAATCTGGCTGAAAAAGTAGGTATGAAAAAAAGTATCAGTCCGCATACTTTCAGGCATTCATTTGCCACTCATCTTATTAATGGTGGAGCAGATTTGAGGGCAGTTCAGGAAATGCTGGGACATGAATCTATATTGACTACTGAAATTTATACACATTTAGATAAAGATTATCTGAAGAGTACAATTCAGCAATTCCATCCACGCTCATAAATGAAATACACATTTGTTCAAAAGGGCATTTTGCTGGTTTACAAATAGCAAAATGCCCTTTTCTTTTTTAACAAAACAAATTTGAACTTAATCAAATTTTAATTGTTAAGAGAATGTTTATTCGATACGCTAAAGCCGGTAAATCAAAACACCAATCTAGTGTAATTCGAAAAAAGGATTATTTTTGTTCATCGATTGAAATATTGAAGAAAATTACATTTATTAAGTTAATTATTAGGTAGTTATGACAAAAATCGATTTAACCAAGTATGGTATTTCAGGAACAACTGAGATTGTTCACAATCCATCTTATGAACAACTTTTTGAAGAAGAAATGAACCCAAATCTTGAGGGTTTTGAAAAAGGGCAGCTAACAGAATTGGATGCTGTTAATGTAATGACCGGTATTTTTACTGGTCGTTCTCCTAAAGATAAATTTATTGTTAAAAATGCTGCTTCTGAAGACATGTGGTGGACTACCAAAGAGTCTCCAAACGACAACAAACCTGTATCGGAGGAAGCATGGGCTCATCTTAAAGAAATTACTACAAAACAACTTTCCAACAGTCGTTTGTTTGTTGTTGATACTTTTTTGGGTGCCAATAAAAACAGCCGATTAAAAGTGCGTTTTATTATGCAGGTTGCATGGCAGGCACACTTTGTAACCAATATGTTCCTTCGTCCTTCAAAGGAAGAATTAGAAGCTTATGGTGAACCGGATTTTGTTGTAATGAATGCATCAAAAACTACCAATGAGCGTTGGCAGGAGTTTGGCATGAACTCAAACGTTTATACCGTGTTCAACATGGAAGAGAAAATGCAGGTTATTGGTGGTAGCTGGTATGGTGGTGAAATGAAAAAAGGTATGTTTGCAATGATGAACTACTACTTGCCAAAAGCTGGTATGGCTGCAATGCACTGTTCTGCAAACGTTGGTAAAGAAGGTGATGTTGCCATTTTCTTCGGACTTTCAGGAACAGGAAAAACTACACTTTCAACCGATTCAACCAGACAGTTAATTGGTGATGATGAGCACGGTTGGGATGATGATGGTATCTTCAACTTCGAAGGTGGATGTTATGCAAAAACTATCAATTTGGATAAAGAAGCAGAACCGGAAATTTATGGTGCAATCAAACGTAACGCTCTACTGGAAAATGTTACTGTTGATGAGAACGGCAAAATTGATTTTAACGACGGTTCGGTAACAGCAAACACCCGTGTTTCTTATCCAATCTATCACATAGATAATATTGTTAAACCTGTTTCTAAATCAGGTCATGCTCAAAAAGTAATCTTTTTGTCAGCTGATGCTTTTGGGGTGCTTCCTCCGGTTGCAAAATTGACAAAAGAACAAACTAAATATCACTTCCTTTCAGGTTTTACTGCAAAACTTGCCGGAACTGAGCGTGGTGTAACTACGCCACAACCTACTTTCTCTGCTTGTTTTGGTGCTGCTTTCTTAACATTACACCCTACAAAATATGGACAGGAGCTGGTGAAAAAAATGGAAGAGCACGGAGCTGAGGCGTACCTTGTAAACACCGGTTGGAATGGAACCGGAAAACGTATTTCTATCCAGGATACTCGTGGTATCATCAACGCAATACTTGATGGTTCTATCGAAAATGCTCCAACCAAGAATTTACCGATCTTCAATCTTGAGATTCCAACTAAATTGAATGGTGTTGATACAGGTATTCTGGATCCACGTGACACCTATGCTGATGCAGCAGAGTGGGAAACAAAAGCAAAAGACCTGGGACAACGTTTTATCGATAACTTTGTTAAATATACTGACAACGAAGAAGGTAAGGCATTGGTTGCTGCTGGTCCTCAAGTTGACTAATAATAATATAGTTCAAGACATATTAAAACCTCTCCGATTGCGGGGAGGTTTTTTTATTAAAGAATATCTGCTAAAGTTTCCTTTATTGTTGGGAAATCAAACTTAAATCCTGATTCATGTAAATTTTTTGGAATTACAAACGGCCCTTCAGTAAGCAAAGTAAAAGCTTCTCCCAAAACTGTTTTTAAGAAAAAGGATGGCACAGACAGGAAGGCTGTACGGTTTAAACTATTAGCAAATGATTTTGTAAATTCCCTGTTACTTATTTGCTCAGGGGCAACTAGGTTAAATATCTCACTTTTATCAAATTCATTGACAATAAAAGAAAAAGCACGAATTAAATCTTTTTCATGAATAAATGGGAAAGCCTGATTGCCTTTTCCAAGCTTGGCGGCAAATCCCATTTTTGTTGGTAAAACGAGGTTCTTTACGCTTTTGGCATCTTTTCCTAAAACAATCCCAATCCGAAAAACTACCCTTTGAATATCGTCAGGCAAATCTTTACTTGCAGCTTCCCAGTCTTTCACTACACTTCCTACAAATCCCGAATCAAAATTTGTACTGTTTTCATCATGTTGTTCACCCGGTTTGTAAATACCGATTGCCGAAGCAGAAATAAATTTTTTTGGTCGCTTATCAATAGGTAATTCTTTAATGGCTTTTACAACATTTCTTGTTGTTCGTACACGACTTTCATAAATTAACTTTTTTGTTCTTTCTGTCCATCGCTGTAATATTGGTGCACCAGCCAGATTTATAACAATATCTGAGTTTTCTATCTCTTTCGAAAGATTTTCAGCT
>ENA-ORCQ01000180-ORCQ01000180.1-marine-metagenome-genome-assembly--contig:-NODE-180-length-33160-cov-71.118853_pt1 | contig 33160 bp, 26 predicted proteins | sample MGYA00237780_ERZ508510 | MGnify/ENA primary metagenome ERZ508510 (study PRJEB26181, sample SAMN06268981) | marine metagenome | isolation source: Tt an E2 anaerobic enrichment on eucalyptus from sediment...
GATGATGAACGTGACTAAAACTCTGTATTTACTGCTGGTGTGTGTCTTGGTTGCTGGCTGTAGCAGCAAAGCCGTGTATGACAATGTGCAGCGAAACAACCGACAGGAATGTGTCAGTGTGCCACCCCCTCAGTATGATGAATGCATCGAACGTTCCAGTAAGTCATACGAAGAGTACGAGAGGGATCGGTCTGAGGTACTCAAGTCTGAACCATAGAGCCGTGGGCGGGAAAGTCGGGCTCATTATGTGATTACCTTTCGCAGCCTTTCCGCCGCAGTGGTGGCACCCCGAAAACCCGCTTGTAAGCCCTCGAAAACGCCGCTTCGGATTGGTACCCCAGCTCTTCAGCCAACTCGGTCAGTGTCACGGGTGATTGACCAATTCTAAGACGCGCCAGGTTCATCCTCCATTCGGTCAGGTACTGTTTTACTGAAGTGCCTATCACCTCGGTAAACCGGGCGGAAAACCCGGAGCGGGACATGCCCGCGTGCCTGGCCAGCCGGCTGACTGTCCAGTCAGCCTCAGGATGTGCGTGTATGGCCGCCAGAGCCTTGCCCAGTTTCGGATCTTTCAGCGCGCCCAGCCAGCCTTTGCTGGCTTCCGCGCTGGAGTTGATCCAGTGTCGTATGGCCTGAATCACGATGATATCTGCCAGGTGGGCCATCACCGTGACCCCGCCGGGTGATAGTGCGCGGGCTTCCTGCTCCATCAGTTGTATCAGCGTTGTAAGCTGGGCGGGCAGGGCGCCATCGTCGCCTTTTATGTGAATGCACTGTGGCAGTTCACGAATGAGCTTCTGAGCCGCAATCTGGTCGAAGCCAAGCACGCCGCAGGTCAGTCGGGTTTCTTCTTCGCCCGTGCGCTGTTCTTCCGTGCCGGCCCCGCCATAGCGCATGAACTCAAAGCGGTCTGTCAGCCGGGTGACGGGAATATCAAAAAAGGGCTCGCACGGCTGATTGTTACTATCGGAGATACAGTGGCCTTCCCCTTTGGGTACCAGCGCCATGTCGCCCGTTTTAAGGAGCAGGCTGTCCCGGTCTTTGAAACGCAACCAGCAGCTTCCCTGGGTGACGATGTGAAACATCATTTTGCCCCCGAGCGGCGGCATCTCCATGCCCCAGGGGCTAATCAGTTCGGCAGTCGCGTAGACGGTACCGTCCATGCGAAGTGAACACAGCGTCTCGCCGAGTGGATCGGAGGTTGTCGGCATGCGCCGCTCAAGTTCAGGGATCATTGTTTCTCACGGGTTTTGGACGATCTGCAAAATATAGTAGATAGAAAAGCATTAAGCATCAGTTTTTGTCCTCGTAAACTGGAACCTTCAGTGATCGTTTAACGAGGACCAAACCATGACATCAGAAGTCATCGCTGTTGTTGGCGCCACCGGTAAGACCGGTTCCAGGGTATTGGCAAAACTGGGTGAGATGGGGCTGGAGGCGCGCGGCCTGTCACGCTCTTCTCCCATCCCCTTTGATTGGGCAGACCGCAGTACCTGGGCCGCGGCACTTCAGGGAGTGCGTGCTGCCTACGTTACGTATTTCCCGGATCTCGCGGTGCCGGCGGCGGAAACGGATGTGCGTGCCTTTGTGGCGGAAGCTAAACAGCAGGGTGTGGCGCACCTGGTATTGATGTCGGGGCGTGGAGAGGCGGGTGCACGGCGGGCAGAACAGGTACTGGAAAGCAGCGGGTTGGACTGGAACGTGGTTCGCGCCAGCTGGTTTATGCAGAACTTCAGTGAAAGCTTTATGCTGCAGGGCCTGCAGGCGGGTGAGCTGGTGCTCCCCAGGCCCAACGCCAGAGAACCATTCATCGATGTGGATGACCTGGCCAGTGTGGCGGTAGCGTCGCTGACCAATCCCGCATTGAAAAACCAGGTATTGGAAGTTACCGGTCCGGAGCTGCTCTCGTTCGAGGAGTGTGTGCATGCGATTGCTGCGGCCACTGGCCGTGAGATCCGGTTTACGCCGTTACCGGTGGAGGCCTATCTGGATGGCGCCAGGGCGCTGGGTATGGCAGACGACATGGCGTGGCTGATCAACGAACTGTTTGTGAACATTCTTGATGGCCGCAATGAAAGCACCACTCAAACGGTTGAAGAAGTGCTGGGGCGGCCTGCGCGCCGGTTCAGAGACTATGTCACTGACGTTGTGCCTACGGGGGTGTGGTGATTGGGTGATCGCTTGCTTGAGGTTCGATATTGTCTGTGTCCGGAGTTTATGAAGAAGTTTATGGTTTTGTGAACTTTCCACGATAGACTCGGAGGACTGACGATAATACTGGATTGACAGCCAGTGTTGACCGAAAGGAGCCCTCAGCTGCATGCCGCGCACGGTATTGATAATCGAAGACAATCCCGGTATCGGCGAACTGGTCCGCATGCAGGTATCCGACCTGGGCATGACTGCGGTTCTTCGGGACCGGGGCGACAGCGGCCTGGCGCGTTTCCGGGACGGTGGTATTGACCTGGTGATTCTGGACCTCATGCTTCCGGGCCTGGATGGCCTGGCGGTGTGCCGGGAAATACGCTCCAGTGCGGGTTATGTGCCGGTGCTCATGCTGACCGCCAAGAGCACCGAGCTGGACAGGGTGCTGGGGCTGGAAATGGGGGCGGATGACTACCTCACCAAGCCTTTCAGCGTGGCGGAACTGTCCGCTCGCATCAAAGCTCTGTTCCGGCGCGTGGACGCGCTCTCCCGGAAGAGCTCAGCCGAAGACGATGTGGCGGAGATTGAGGCGGACGGGCTGCGGATTGATCCGGTTCGGCGCCGGGTGTTCCTGGAGTGCCGCGAGCTCGATCTGACCGCCCGTGAGTTCGATCTTCTGTGGCACTTTGCTTCCCATCGTGGCCGGGTTTTCAGCCGGGCCCAATTGCTGGATGCCGTCTGGGGGTACAATCACGACGGCTACGAGCACACCGTAAACACCCATATCAACCGCCTGCGTAACAAGATTGAGCCCGATCCGGCCGAACCGCGTTACGTTCAGACGGTCTGGGGCGTGGGCTATCGGTTTATGGATTAACCATGGGCCTTTCCGTGCTTCGAACCCTGTATGCGAGGCTGGCCATTGGTCTGTTCCTGCTGCTGTTGGTGGTGGGCGGGCTATTCACTTTGCTGAGCCTGGCCTCGGTCAGGGAGTATTCGGCTGCCGTTAACCAGCAACTGAACCGGAATCTGGCGCAGAATCTGGTCTCTGACCGAAACCTGGTCACCGATGGCCAGTTGAATCGGGATGCCCTGAAGCAGCTGTTCGAGCTGTATATGACAATCAATCCCAGCCTTGAGATTTACCTGTTGGATACCGACGGGGCCATTCTTGCCTATTCCGCCGATCCGGACCGAATCAAGCGCAATCGGGTATCCCTCGAACCAATCCAGACACTGCTCGAAAACCCGGACGCCTATCCTCTGCCGGGGGACGACCCTCGTAGTCACGATCGGCAAAAAGTGTTCTCTGTAACCCCTGTTCCCTCGGCAATCGACCCTGCCGGCTATCTTTATGTGGTTCTGAGGGGTGAAGAATTCGACCTCGCGGAGAGCATGGTGCACAGCAACCGGTTGTTGCAGATGGGCGCAGGCGCCCTGGCGGTGAGCCTGCTCGTCGGGCTCCTGGCCGGGTTGGTGTTCTTCCGAATGTTAACGCGGCGGCTGTCCCGGCTGACTGAACGGGTGGAGTCGTTTGAACGGGAATTGTCCTCTGAGCAGAGTCCTCCACTGGCCGAGAAGGGCGACGACATTGATTACCTGGCCTCTCGGTTTGATCTCATGGCGCGACGCATTGTGGCGCAACTGGATCTCCTGAAGCACAAAGACGCCCAGCGTCGACAGCTGGTTGCTCAGGTGTCTCACGATCTTCGAACACCGCTGGCGTCTATTCAGGGCTACCTGGAAGCGCTGCGGATGAAGCATGAGACCCTGGAAGCCGAAGAGCGAGGCCGGTTCCTGGCGGTGGCCCTGTCAGAAACACACCGGTTGGGCAGGCAGGTCGAGGAGTTGTTCGAACTGGCCGCCCTGGACGCCCGTGAAAAACAGCCGGATATCGAGCCGTTTGTCATGGCTGAGTTGCTCTACGACGTCGTTCAGAAGCATAGGCCAGCAGCAGACCGAGCTGGCGTTGAGCTCATCATTTCGGCGACAGAGACCGAGAGCGTGCTGGCGGATATCGCGATGACCGAGCGGGTTCTGGACAATCTCATCAATAATGCCATCGTCCATTCTCCGCGGAATACAAGAGTCATACTCACGATGTCAGTAAGGGATGGTGGAGCAGCGATCACTGTTGCCGATGCTGGGCCTGGCATCCGCGAAGAAGACCTTGGCCAGGTGTTTGACCCCTTCTACCAGGCCGCCGGAGCCGAACGCACCGGGCATGCCGGCCTGGGACTGGCGATCGCCCAGCGCTTGGTCGTCCTGCAGCATGGCAGGCTCTCAGCGCACAATGCGAACGGTGCTGTCTTTACCCTCTGGCTACCGTTAGCTTCCTCCAGCTAGCTTTCCGCTGCGTTATAGATTTGTGATAGTTGCTGAACGTTTTTGTGAATTCAGATCGCTAGGCTGTGATTATGGATTCAAGCGAGGAGAAGTGTCATGAAACGCAAAGTAATAGGCCTGTTTTCCGCCCTGGCGCTGGTCTCCGCCGCCGGTCTTTTTGCGGCACAGGTGGCAGCAGAGCGAGTGGATAGTGCAGGTAATGCCTATGTACCGGATGATCCGGATCTGGCCGTGGCAACCTTTGCTGGCGGCTGTTTCTGGTGCGTGGAAGCCGGCTACGAAAAGATTCCTGGTGTTGTCGAGGCAGTGTCTGGCTACGCTGGTGGAGAAGAAAAAAGTCCGACCTATAAACAGGTCTCTTCCGGGCGCACAGGCCACACTGAAGCCGTCCAGGTATATTACGACCCGGATAAAATGACCTATGAGGGCTTGCTGGCCGGCCTCTGGCGAATGATGAATCCGACCGACCTGGAGGGCCAGTTCGTTGACCGTGGTCGGCAGTACCGGCCCACCATTTTTTACCACAACGAGGAGCAGAAGCGCCTCGCAGAGGCGGCAAAGCAGGCACTGGAGGCTTCCGGCGTCTATGACAAACCGGTGGTGATCCCCATTGAGCCGCTCAAGAGATTCTATCCGGCGGAGGAATACCACCAGGACTACTACAAGAAGAATCCGGTCCGCTACAAGTTCTATACCTTCAATTCGGGGCGTTATCAGTTTATTGAAGAGGTCTATGGCGAGGATTATGAGCTGGATTTCTCGCGCTATCAGCCCAATACCGGAGTCAATGACTCGATGCCTGCGGAGGACGATCCGACAGAAGCGGCGGCAAGCGGGGATTTTAACCCCGAACGTTTTCAAAAGCCGGATGACAAGACTCTTCGGCAGCGTTTGACGGAAATGCAGTATGAGGTCACGCAGGAGGATGGTACTGAACCCGCCTTCAACAATACCTACTGGGACAACACCAGGGAGGGGCTTTATGTGGATGTCGTTTCCGGTGAGCCGCTGTTCTCCTCACGGGATAAGTACAAGTCCGGTACAGGCTGGCCGAGCTTCACTCGCCCGATTACGCCAGAGGCAGTGGTAGAACGTGAGGACAAGTCGTTTTTCATGACCCGGACGGAGATTCGCAGTGCCCATGCTGATTCTCATCTGGGCCATGTCTTTGACGATGGTCCGGCGCCGACGGGATTGCGCTATTGTATGAATTCCGCAGCCATGAAGTTCATCCCGCTGGAGCAAATGGAAGCCGCGGGGTATGGCAAATGGATCGACGCTGTCGAGTAAGATTGCGCGATAATAGCGTCGGAATAATTTACATAACTGGCTTTCTGTTCTAATAAAGGTGTTTGATATCAATAAGATATAAATAGGCACGCTATGTGCTTCCTTGCTGGCAACGTCATTATCTCTGGAAGAAGCAAATAAGGAAGTACAGATGAACAAGTTGGGCAAAGCTCTTTCTGTTGTTGTAGTGTCCGGGCTCGCCAGCGTTGCCAACGCGGGTGTTATTGAAACCGTATCTGGCTGGAATGGCTCCAGCGAAATAGCCGCCTTCGGTGAATCTAACAGTGCTACGTACGGACAAACCTTCAAGGTGGGCGGTTCTGAAACCCAGTTGGATAGCTGGACGTTCTTCCTGAACGACAGAGTGAACCCCGATTACGTGGACTTTGCTTTCTATGTAATGGACTGGGATGCTGCCACCACCCGCGCGACCGGCTCCGTGCTTTTCCAGAGTGCCGCTGTGTCCTCAACCAACAACGGTGGTCTTGATGGTATGGAAGAGTTTACCTTCAACACCGGCGGGTTGAATCTTGTCGGGGGTAACGACTACATCGCGTTTATCAGTTCGACCGGCTTGTTCGATGGCCAGACTGGTACCGCCTCTGCAGGCTCACTGCGTGACGAGTCTGCCTATCTGGACGGTGGCTTTTTCTGGCAGAACAACGGCAATAGTGCCGGTACCTGGGATACCCAGAGCTGGAGTTCCGGGTCGAACTACGGCGACCTGGCGTTTTCAGCCTCCTTCTCGTCCGCCGCGAAAGTGCCTGAGCCAGCCAGCCTTCTTTTGCTCGGCCTTGGTCTGGCTGGGCTGGGCTTCTCGCGCAGAACGAAAGCCTGATCCCATTGAAGACGGACGCCGGCACACTATGTGCCGGCTTCGTTCCATTCAGGGGGTTGCGTTAACGCACCCGGACCTGATCGCCGTCTTCCAGGCCACGGCCGGGGTGCCGGACCAACTGAACGCCCTCCTGCAGTCCCTGCGTTACCTGGGTCATTAAACCGTTGGATGGTCCTGTCGTGACTGTCCGGCGTCTCGCCGTCTCGCTCTCAACCACGAAAACCGCAGAAGCGCCGTTGTATTCGAAGATCGCTGAGGTGGGCACCTGCAAGGTGTCTTCGCTTTGCCACAGGATAAAGTCAGCGTCCACTCGGTAGCCGTCTCCCAGCTGTCGCCACTGCTCCCGTGGGCTGACCATATCGGCAATAACCTGAACCCGTTGTTCTTCCACGCCCAGAGCGGATACATCCTCAAACCCGATAGGCTCGATACGACGAACCGTTGCTTCCAGTACCGGCCCGCCCCAGCCACTCAGTCGCACGCCAAGGCCGGGTTCCAGTTTGACGGCATCAAAACTCAAGACCTCGACCACCACTTCCAGAGCGCCAGGGTCTCCGACCTCCAGTATCGGCTCGCCGGCCTGGATGACGCCCTCGCTCTGGCGAACCAGAGCCAGAACCGCGCCGTTAACCGGAGAGCGCACGGCGACCCGCTCGGCAGGTTTCTGGCCATTGGAGGACGCGGTTGAGATCTGCAGCCGGGTTTGAGCGGCGGCCAGTTCATGGGCGGCCACCTCTTCATCAAAGCGGGCGGAACGCAGGATAGCCTGTGCCCGGGCTGCCGTGGATTTCGCCTGTTGTAACTGTTCGGTGGAGACAAAGCGGGATTCTTCCAGAGCGAGTAGGCGCTGGTATTCATTCTGAGCGAACTCAGCATCAGCCTCCGCCGCCTGAACCTTTTGTTGGATGGATTGAAGTGCCGCCTGGGCGGCGGCTGCCCGAGCCTCGGCTTCGGCGCGGGTCCGGGCGTCCAGGATGCTGGCGGGCGTCGGGTCCACAAACGTCAGTAGCTCCCCGGGAATCACCGCGTCGCCTACGTCCAGCTGAACCCGGTGAATATAGCCGGCCACAGGGGAGGAAATCAGATAGCGATCTTTGACCCGGGTTTTGCCCTCTTCAAGAATGGTCACTTCCATGGGGCCGCGCTCGACGGGGGCAAGGTCAACCCAAACGGGCTCTGGCCGCAGGATAAGCGCGAAGACGATGGCGGCTAGTGAGGCCATCAAAAGCCAGAAGGCCCATTTTCCTTTTGAGATGCGTTGTGTCGCCATGTTGGGTCCCATGTGAGTGTGTGTGCATTATTCCCGGGTTTTCAGAACCGCGACAAGGTCCAGTTTACGAAGTCGCCACCAGGTGATGAAGCCGGAAATCAATGCCGACAAAATGACCACGTTGGCCGCCAATGCCAGGGTTTGGCCGGTCAGGACCAGGGGAACGCGATAGAGTTCGGTCTGCATCGCGGTAACCACAAAACTTGCCAGTCCAAAACCAATCGCCCAACCCAGAGGAATTCCCAGTAACAGCAGTATGGCCAGTTCCCCGAGCAGAATGTGGGCGACTTCGTTGTGGCTGTACCCCAGTACTCTCAAGCTCGCCAGGTCTCGCCCCCGTTCGGCCAGGGAAATCCGCGCGGTATTGTAGATCACACCAAAAGCAATAATGCCGCCGAGCAGGCTGATGATGAACGTGTAGGTCAGGAAGGTGCGCGCGAGCGTCTCGAAGAAACTGTCGAGCATTGCCTGTCGCAGATTGGTGGCCATTACTCCCGGCGTATCCCGGAGTGCCTGGTAGACGGTGTTGGTTTGCTCCGGCGCCAGATTCATCAGCATCTGGTTCACTCTCGGGCCTTCACGCAGCGCCTTGTTCATGGCGGTCAGGTTCATGTAGGCGCCCACACCGAGGAACTCGCTGGTAATGCCAGCCACCGTGAGATCCAGTTCCGGGCGTCGGCCTTCCAGCACTCGCACCCGAACTGTGTCTCCGGTCTCAACATTCAGGGCCTTGGCCAGAAAGTCGGTTACCAACAGGCCGGCAGCAGGAATGGCCACGTTCTCCAGATCCTGGTTAACCACGAATTGCAGTTTGGCGTCCCGGGGCAAGCCGGTGAGCACCGTGCGCCATCTGCGGTGTTCGTTAACCAGCTCTACGGTAACGGCCCGGCGTCCTTCGACGTAACGCACACCGGATTGGCGCGCCATTCCGTACAGTGCGGTCGGGTTGACCGGGTCGGTGAGTGTGGCGGTCAGGTCCTGCTTCTGCACCCGGGCGAATTGGGTGTGCACCATCAGCGAAACAGAGCTGAACTGGAAATTGCCCACCACCACGATGGCCGTTGCCATGGCAATGCCGAATACCGAGAGGGCGGTTCGGCCAGGCTTGCGGGCAAGCTGCCTGACGATCATGCGTGAAGGCTGATGAAAGCGCACCCAGCCCAGCAGCCGTTCGGTAATGGTAATCCGGTATCGGGCGGGGCTCTCGGGCTGCATGGCTTCCGCCGGGGGCAGGGCGGCCGCAGCGCGGATGGAGCGCCAGCCGCCGAGCAGTGCAACTGCCATGCTGATCAGGGCCAGTAACGCCAGCCACCAGGGATTGATTCGGAACAGTAGCGAAGGGAAGCGGTAGTAATCCATATACAGCTCTCCCAACCGATGCCCCAGCCAGAGGCCACTGGCGCAGCCGATGGCAAGCCCGGTAAACGCAATGGCCAGCACCAGTTGGCTATAGTGCCAGCCGATCTGGCCATTGCTGTAGCCGAAGGCTTTGAGAATGGCGACGATTTCCCTCTGGGTACTGATCAGGCGTGTCACCACCACATTGAGCAGAAACATGGCGACGCCCATAAAAATGGACGGAAAGATAATCGCCATGGCCTTCAGCTGCTCGAGCTCGTCACTGAGAAAACGGTGTGAGAACTGGTCAGCCCGGGCGAACGCACCGGTACTGCCGTAGCGCGCCAGCAACCGGTCCAGTGGGTCGATCACATCTTCCACAGGATGCCGCGGGTCGATCTGCAGCACCAGACTGTTGAAGGCACCCCGCATGTCCATGGCGGCGGCCAGTGCTTCCTGATTCAGCCAGAGCACGCCAAAGCGCTGATAATCCGGAAGCATGCCCCCCGGAGGTATCACGTAGATGAATTCCGGCGACTCGACAATGCCCACGATTTTCAGGGTTTGTTGTCGGCCATTGATGATGGCGTTGAAACTGTCGTCCAGAGTGAGCTGGTGCGCATCCGCGAAGCTGCCAATGATTGCGACTTCATTGGCGTGGGTGGCGCTTGGCAGTCGACCTTGCCGGACATACAGCTGGTTTACCTCGGGGTGGCCGGCCGGAGGAACAGACACCAGGTGGGCCGACACAGGTTCATCGTAATCGGGGAGATTGAGCTTTGCGGCGCCTTCCACCCGGCCGCTCAGGCGGGTCACACCCGGTAGCTTGGAAACCGTTTGCAGCACATGGCGGGGGGCCCGTTTTACCGAAACGAAAACATCAGCAAACTGGTGCTCCTGATAGTACTGATCCCGGGTGGCCGTCAGGGAGGAGTAATTGATCAGGGACATCAGGCAAACCGCGATCCCGCCCGCAATCACCAGCGCGATCGCCAGCAGCTGGCCGCGCATCTGCCAGATTTCCCGTCTCAGTTTGGTGTGCAGTACGCTCGGCCCGAAAATCATGGCATCACCAGCTCAGGGTGTTCGGGTCCTGGCGTTCTGAGTTGCGGTGCTCACCGCTGATCACGCCATCTGAAAGGGTGATCACTCTGTCCGCCATGTTCGCGATTGAAGCATTGTGGGTGATGATTATCGTGGTCGTGCCGGTTTCCCGGTTTGCCCGTTCCAATGCTGCGAGGACCAGTATACCGGTGGCCGAGTCCAGTGCTCCGGTAGGCTCATCGCACAGCAGCACCCGGGGTCGCTTGGATATGGCTCTGGCAATGGCCACTCTTTGTTGCTCGCCACCGGAAAGCTGAGCCGGGAAATGGTCCAGGCGACTGGCCAGGCCCACCATGTCCAGGGCTTCTTCCGGCGCCATGGGGTCACGGGCAATCTCGGTCACGGCGATGACGTTTTCGCGGGCGGTCAGGCTGGGGATGAGGTTGTAGAACTGAAACACGAACCCGACATAATCCCTGCGATAGCGGGTAAGCTCCCGGTCTGAGGCGCCGGCCAGGTCGATGTCCTGATAACGAACTTCGCCGGTGGTGGGCACATCCAGTCCGCCCAGAATGTTCAAAAGCGTGGATTTGCCTGAGCCTGAGGCGCCAAGCATCACTACCAGCTCCCCAGGATAAAGGCTGATATCGACCCCTCGCAGGGCATGTACTTCCACATCGCCCTGACGGTAGGTTTTGGTCAGGCCTTTCGTTTGAAAGACAGGAGCGGTCCGGTCGGCGTGACACGCCATGGCAGGTTCCATTGCAGTCCAGTTGATCCAGAGCCGAGTATAGCCCAATACCGATGACCGATTATTGATCCCGCGCAGACGTATTCCACGTGCGTACCCGTGCCGGATTCGGTTACAGTCATGCCACTAACCCTGTAAAGCCAATGGGAGAAAACGGAATGAGTGACCCAACTTACACACCTCCGAAAGTCTGGAAATGGGATCCGAACAACGGCGGCAAGTTCTCTAACATCAACCGCCCCATCGCCGGCCCTACCCATGAAAAAGAGCTGCCGGTGGGGGAGCATCCGTTCCAGCTTTATTCCCTGGCAACGCCCAACGGTGTGAAAGCAACGGTCATGCTTGAGGAGCTGCTGGAAAAAGGCATAAAGGAGGCGGAATACGATGCCTGGCTGATTCGAATCACCGAAGGGGATCAGTTCAGCAGCGGGTTCGTGAAGGTGAATCCCAACTCCAAGATCCCTGCCATGCTGGATCGCAGTGTGGACCCGGCCATCCGGGTTTTTGAGTCTGGTTCCATTCTGTTCTACCTGGCGGAAAAGTATGATGCGTTTCTGCCCAGGGACCCGGCCAAACGCACCGAAACCATGAACTGGCTGTTCTGGCAGATGGGCAGTGCGCCTTTCCTGGGAGGCGGCTTTGGTCACTTTTATGCCTACGCGCCAGAAAAGTACGAGTACCCCATCAACCGCTACACTATGGAAGTGAAGCGCCAGTTGGACGTGCTCGATCGTCAGCTGGCGGATAACCAGTACATTGCCGGTGATGAATACACCATCGCCGACATGGCCATCTGGCCCTGGTACGGAGCCCTGGTGAAAAACATGGTGTACGAGGCGGCCGAATTCCTGGAAGCCCACACCTATACCAACGTGGTTCGCTGGACCGACGAGGTGGCCAAGCGCCCGGCAGTTAAGCGTGGCCGTATGGTGAACAAGGCCTGGGGCGATCTTGCCTCCCAACTGCACGAGCGGCACGATGCCAGCGATTTTGATTTGCGCACCCAGGACAAACTGGAAGGCAACGCCTAAGCCATAAGGAGGACGGATGGCTCTGCCCGACGCACTTACCGAAGACCGGATCTACCATCGGTGCCCGCTGGACAAACTGGATTTTGAAACCACGGAAAGCCTGGAAGATCTGGCTCTGCCATTCGGTCAGGATCGGGCACTGCGTGCCCTGGAATTCGGGGCTAGCATGAAGGCCCAGGGTTTTAACCTGTTCGTATTGGGGCCCTCCGGTGCCGGCAAGCATGAGCTGGTACGGCGGGTATTGGCCAGCCATGCCGCGGAAAAACCGGTGCCGTCGGACTGGTGTCATGTGTTCAATTTTCAGCAATCGGACAAACCCGGGGCCATCGAGCTGCCGCCGGGGGAAGGTCGCATATTCAAGGCCGATATGAGCGAACTGGCCAACGAACTGAAGTCCACCATACCGGCCACTTTTGAAAGCGAGGAGTACCAGGCCCGTATTCAGGAACTGCAGGAAGAGGTTACCCGGCGCCAGCAGCAAGGCCTGTCTGCGATTCAGGAAGAGGCAAACGCCAATAATATTGCCATGCTCACCACCCCGGCCGGTTTCACCTTTGCGCCCATGCGCAACGGCGAGGTGATCGAGCCTGAGGAATACAAGACCTTCTCCGATGAAGAAAAGGAACTGGTGGAATCCAAGGTGGAAGACCTCCAGAAAAAGCTGCAGCAGGCCATACAGCAGGTGCCCCGGCTGCGCAAGGAAGTTCGGGAGCGGGTCCATGCCCTGAATGAGGAAATGGTCCAGCTTACCCTGGGCGGGCCCATGGGTGAGCTGCGCGAGAAGTGGGCGCATGTGCCGGCCGTGGTCGCGCACCTGGACGCGGTTCGAGAGGATGTGGTGGAGCATGCCGAGGCCTTTCAGGATACCGAAAACGGCGCACCGGCAGGGTTGTTGAACCGTTACCGGGTGAATCTGCTGGTGGATAATGCCGAGACCCGTGGGGCCCCCGTCATCTATGAAGATCTTCCCAACCACCAGCACCTGGCGGGCCAGATCGAACACCGGGCCCACCAGGGTAACCTGTACACGGATTTCACCTTGATTCGGGCCGGGTCTCTGCACCGGGCCAACGGCGGCTACCTGATTCTGGATGCCCGGCGCGTACTGTCGCAGCCGATGGCCTGGGAAAGCCTCAAACGCATACTCTTTTCCGGCGAGATCCGCATCGAATCCCTGGAGCGCCTGTATGGCCTCGCCACCACGGTAAGCCAACAACCGGAGCCGATTCCGCTTTCGGTAAAGGTGGTGTTGCTTGGCGACCGGATGTTGTATTACCTGCTGTCCCACTACGATCCGGACTTTCTGGACCTGTTCAAGGTGGAAGCGGATTTTGAGGACGACATGGAGCGGGATGAGGCCAGCTACTTACTCTACGCCCGGATGATTGCCACTATGGCCCGGTCGGCTGGCGTAAGAACCCTGGACAGGGAGGCGGTTGCCAGGTTGATTGAACACGCGAGCCGTCTGGCCAGCGATCAGAACAAGCTGACGGCCCACGATCGTGTACTGAAAGATCTGCTCACTGAGTCGGACCACTGGGCTGGTGTGGCCAACAGCCCGCAGGTGTGCGCCAGCCATGTTCAGCAGGCCATTGACGAGCGGGACGACCGGGCGAGCCGGGTCCGTGAGCGCAGTCTGGAGCAGATTCGCCGGGGTGTGGTGATGATTGCCACTCAGGGCGAGCAGGTGGGGCAGGTGAATGGTCTATCGGTACTGCAGCTAGGCGCCACCCGCTTTGGTCAGCCCACCCGAATTACCGCCACGGCGCGCCCTGGCAAGGGCCAGGTGGTGGATATCGAGCGGGAAGCCAAGCTTGGTGGGCCGATCCACAGCAAGGCGGTGATGATTCTGTCCCGGTTCCTGGCCAATCGTTATGCGCCGATGAATGAGCTTTCACTGTCGGCCAGTCTGGCCTTTGAACAATCCTACGGTGGCGTGGAAGGGGATTCTGCCTCGGTGGCGGAAACCTGTGTGTTGTTGTCCGCCATCGCCGGCGTTCCGCTCAAGCAGTCCCTGGCGGTTACCGGCTCCATGAACCAGCATGGTGAGGTGCAGGCGGTGGGTGGCGTCAACGAAAAGATTGAAGGCTTCTTCAATGTCTGCCGGCAGGACGGCGGCGTAAACAGCCAGGGTGCCTTGTTGCCGGCCAGCAATGTGGAGCATCTGATGTTGAATGAATCGGTGCGGGAAGCGGTGCAGGACGGAAGGTTCTCCATTTATCCCGTTACCCATATCGACCAGGCCATTGAGTTGTTGACGGGCCTGGAGCCGGGGCAACCGGATGCTGATGGCGTGTTCCCTGAGGGCAGCTTTAACCGACGCGTGGCAGACAGGCTGGCCGCGTTTGCCGAGGTTGGCAAAAGCAAGGACAAAGACACGGGTCAGGATAATGGCAATGGCGGACACAACGGTCAGTCATAAAACTCCGGAGCCAGACCCCGCCGTAGCCCGGCGGATATTGGTGTTGCTGGATGGTTCCAGGCGGAGTCTGGCAGCCCTGGAGGCTGCGGCAGACATTGCTCGTGCGCAGCAAGCCGAAGTTCTGGGTATCTTTGTGGAGGAAGTAAGCCTGCTGCGTAGTGCCGGTTACGGTTTTGCCCGGGAAGTGGGCCGGAGTTCCGGCGTGGCGAGGCCCATGGATGTCGACGCTCTGGAAGTCCGTATGCAGGCAACTGCAGAGAAGCTTCGCCGTACTCTCGAGCGAACCCTGGCGCCCTGGGGTGTGGCCCAGGCACTGAGATTATGCCGGGGTGAAGTGGTAGAGCAGGTATTGGGGCTGGTACAGCCTGATGATTTGTTGGTGCTCGGCGGGGCTGGCTGGTCCGGTATTTCATCTTTCAAGCTGGGCTCAACCGCGCGGGACCTGTTGCGGCAGGCGCCGGGAGATGTGCTGTTGTGGCCGGAATCGCGCTCATTACCACCGGGCAGGGTGGTGGTGTTGCTGAACCACGATCAGGGCGCGAATCATCGGGCTGTGCGGGTAGGCGTGGAGCTGGCCAGGCGTGGGCAGCGGGCGCTGACGGTTCTGGTGCGCTCAGACGCCGCTGATGATCCCGAATTGCTTGAGGAGCTTGCAGCCATGCTTGAAGCCGGGGGCATTGCTGCCCGGGTCAGGCGTTTGCCCAAAGCCGGTGCTGCTGCCATGGCGAGGGCCGTGCGGGAGGAGGGAGCAGCACAGCTGGTGATCAGCCGTCAGTGCAGCCTGTTTGAGAAGCAAGGCGCGGAGTCCCTGCTTTGCCAACTGAATCTACCGGTCACCATCACGCCCTGAGCAAACCGCTGTTGTGCCGGCAGTTGTTCAGGCGGTCTCCCGGCTGCGAGCTTCCTCCAGCACCTCGGTTATTTCCCCGGCTGACAGGGTTTCCCTTTTCATGACGGCTCTGGCAAGGGCATCCAGTTCCTGCCGGTGTTCGGTCAGGAAGCTCACGGTAAAGGCTTCAAAGGCCAGTAATTGCGACTGGATTTCCGAGTCGATCATTTCCGCGAGTTTTTCGCTGTACTCCCGGGGCGCGCCCATTTCCCGGCCAAGGAACACATGTTCTTCGCCGATGCCTAGGCCCAGCGGGCCGATCTTTTCGCTCATGCCCCACTGGCCGACCATTCGTCTCAATAGTTTGGTGGCTTCTTTCAGGTCATTCTGGGCGCCGGTACTGACTTCCCCGTAGATGATTTTTTCGGCAGAACGCCCGCCCAGCATCACCTTGATGCGGTCCTCCAGGTAACTTTCGGTGTAATTGTATTTGTCTTCTTTTGGGGTCTGTTCGGTCACTCCCATGGCCATGCCGTGGGGAATAATGGTGATCTTGGTGAGAGGATCTGCCTTGGGCATGTAATAGGCCATAATGGCATGCCCGCATTCGTGGTAGGCCACGGCTTCACGCTCTTCCGGTGTTAACTGGGCGTCCCTTTCTTCACCCAGAATCAGGCGATCGTGGGCCACTTCAAAACAGTGGTTGTTTACCTCAACGAGGTTGTCGCGGGCGGCTGTAAGGGCCGCTTCGTTCACCAGGTTTTTCAGGTCGGCGCCGGAGAAGCCGGTCGTGCGTGCGGCCACCTGCGTCAGGTCCACATCCGCAGCCAGCGGCACCTTGCGCACATGTACCTTCAGAATAGCTTCCCGGGCCTCCCGGTGAGGGCGGTCCAGGGTGATTTTCCGGTCAAACCGGCCCGGGCGCAGCAGAGCGGTGTCCAATACATCCGGGCGGTTGGTGGCGGCCAGCACAAGAACGTTCTCATGGGCCTCGAAACCGTCCATTTCCGTGAGAATCTGGTTCAGGGTCTGTTCGCGCTCGTCGTGGCCGCCCCCCAGGCCAGCTCCCCGTGAGCGCCCGACGGCGTCCAGCTCATCGATAAAGATCAGTGCCGGTGCTTCCTTGCGAGCGGTCTGGAACATGTCCCGAACCCGTGCCGCGCCAACGCCCACGAACATTTCGATGAACTCGGAGGCGCTGATGCTGAAGAAGGGAACTTCCGCCTCGCCGGCAATGGCCCGCGCCAACAGGGTCTTGCCGGTGCCCGGCGGGCCAACCAGGAGAACCCCTTTAGGCATCACAGCGCCCAGGCGACGATACTTATCCGGAGACTTCAGAAAGTCGATAATTTCGGCAATGTCCCGTTTTGCGGACTCAATGCCCGCCACGTCGTCCAGTGTCGTGGTGGAGGTTTCTCTGCGGGCGCGGCGGGCCCTGGACTTGCCATAGTCAAAGGGGCCACCGCCCTGAGTCATGCGTTTCTGGGCGGCACCCCAGAACCAGAACATCAGCGCCAGTAACAGGATCCAGGGCAGGAAGCCCAGGATCAGCTCCTGCCACCAGGGGCGGCCGGAGCGGGAGCCCCGAACCAGGACTTCCTGTCTTTCCAGTAGTGGTAGTAGCTCCGGGTCTTCCACCTGTGGCCTGAGCGTTATGAAACTGCTCGACGGTGGCCGGCTGTCGTTGGCAAACCGGCTGGCACCGGAATCCGTAAAGCGTCCGCTGATCTCTTCGGTGCGCAGGGTAACTTCGGCAACCTGGCCGCTTATGACGGCCTGTTTGAACTCGGAATAGGCCAGTTCCTGTTGTTGCTGTTGGTTGTTCCCCTGTAGCCACAAGAACATCAGGAAAATGGCCGCGCTCAACCACAGAAACGAGTACTGGTTGGGTATCGTCGGTTGCGGCTGCGGTGTCTGGTCCTGCTTTCCGGGTTCTTTGCTGGGTGTCATCTCGGCCTCCGGTCACCCTCCATGATTTTTGCTACAAACACCGATTTGCCGTAGGTCTCGAGAGACCATTTCATGGTGTCTGAGAGCACCTTCATCACTTCGTCATACTCGCCGAAGATCTCGGTACTCATGCGACCAGGGTGGACCTCAAGGCTGGTCTGTTCCAGGCGTGCAATCAGATCCCAGATCGGTTGTTTGTAGTCGTCCTTGAGCGGATAGCAGCTCAGTTGTACGGAAAGATACATCAGTTACCTCCTGTCCGGGATGCGCCCGGTCAATATTGAATGGCTCAGAATCCCATGGCAGACGAAGTGCTGCGCCGGGGATCGGCTCCGCCGTAAAGCGTGCCGTCTTCGCCAATCAGGATGCTCTGGATGGCGCCCATGGCCGAGCCGGTGTTGATGGTGTGCCCTCGCGCCCGGAGCAGATCCAGAGTGTCCGGGCTGATACCCTTTTCCACCCGAATCTCGTCCGGTAACCACTGGTGGTGGATGCGCGGCGCACTGACGGCTGTCTGTATGTTCATATTATGGTCGATCACATTCATGATCACCTGCAAGGTGGTGGTGATGATCCGGGAGCCGCCGGGGCTGCCGGTTACCAGGAAATTGCGGTCGTCCTTTCGTACGATGGTCGGCGACATGGAGCTGAGCATGCGTTTACCTGGCTCGACCTTGTTGGCTTCGCCGCCGATCAGGCCATAAGCATTGGGAACCCCCGGCTTGGCGCTGAAATCGTCCATCTCGTTATTGAGCAGAAAGCCGGCACCGGCCACGGTAATGCCCGAGCCATAGCTGAAATTGATGGTGTAGGTGTTTGATACCGCGTTGCCCCAGCGGTCCACCACCGAGAAGTGTGTGGTTTCCGGGCTTTCCCAGGGCCCAGGTTTTCCAGGCGCGATCTCGCTGGCGGGCCGGGCCTTGTCTGCCTTGATGGATGTGCGAAGTTGGTCGGCGTAGCCCTTGCTGGTCAGCCCTTTCAGCGGCACAGCTACGAAGTCTGTATCACCCAGGTATTCCGAGCGATCTGCGTATGCCAGTTTCATGGCCTCGGCCATGTGGTGGATGGTGTTTGCGGAGTTGTGCCCCCAGTCGCCGATGGGGTAGTCCTCCAGAATGTTGAGGATCTGCACGATGTGAGTGCCGCCAGAGGAGGGCGGCGACATGGAGTAGATATCAAATCCCCGATAGGTGCCGTGGACCGGCTGGCGAACGGCGGGTTCATAGTTGCGCAGGTCTTCCAGAGTAATCAGACCCTCGCCCCGTTGCATTTCCGCCACAATCAACCGGGCGGTTTCTCCTTCATAAAAGCCTTTTATACCCTTCTCGGCAATGCGCTGGAGGGTGTCGGCCAGTTCCGGCTGGCGAAACACTTCGCCAGGTTGTGGGGCCGATCCATCCTCTCTGTAGAAGGTTGCGCGGGTGGCTGGCCAGCGTTCAAGGCGGTCCCGGGCCTGCTCCAGGCCTTCGGTGAATCGGTGGGGTACCACAAAACCCTCCCGGGCCAGTCGAATAGCCGGGGCCAGGGCCTGGCTCAGGCTCAGGGTGCCGTGCCGCTCCAGTGCCAGCGCCAGCCCGGCTACGGTGCCGGGTACCCCGGCGGCCTTATGGCTGAACCGGCTGCGCTCGCTCACGACATTGCCGTCCTGATCCTGAAACATGGTTTCGGTGGCTGCAGCCGGTGCGGTTTCGCGATAATCAATGGCTTCCGGGGCATCGCCGTTACCGGGCGAGTAGACCAGAAAGCCGCCACCGCCAATATTGCCGGAACGGGGTTGGGTGACGGCCAGGGCGAAGCCGGCGGTAACAGCGGCATCAATGGCGTTGCCTCCGTCTTGCAATACCTTCAGGGCAACCTCTGTGGCCAGGGTGTGGCTGGTGGCAACCATACCCTGGGTGCCCTGAACCGGATGGAAACGTTCCCCTTCCAGAATGGCCTGTTCGTTGGCACTTGTGTTGTAGGCGAGCAGGAAAAGCATCAGCGCGGCTGTCGCTCTCCAGAGCCGCCTGTGGCTGATTTTCGAAGCGGGGCTGTAGATCACTCTGTCCATGGTCGGATTCCTCGTTTCTGGCTGTCAGATAGGCTATCATAGCCGGTCATTTTTACCGGTGCGTACCGACCATCGCCGTGAATGTCCGGTTTGTGGTTTCCTGTCGCGCCCGCTTTCCCCGGATTCAAGTTAAGGAAAGGCTTCATGGAGCATACCTATCGTCTTGTTATTTCCTGCCCGGACAGGGTCGGGATTGTTGCCAAGGTGAGTAATTTTCTGTCCACCTATAACGGCTGGATTACCGAGGCGAGCCACCACTCCGATACCCAGGCCGGCTGGTTTTTCATGCGGCATGAAATCAAGGCCGAATCGATACCGTTCGGGCTGGACCAGTTCCGTGCCGCCTTTGAGCCGATTGCCCGCGAGTTCAACATGAACTGGCACATTGCTGATTCCGCGCGCCCCAAACGGGTTATCCTGATGTGCAGCAAGGAATCCCACTGCCTGGCCGATCTGTTGCACCGTTGGCACAGCAAAGAGCTCAACTGCGAGATCGTTGCGGTGATTTCCAACCACGATGATCTTCGCCGTATGGTGGAGTGGCACGAGATTCCTTACCACCATGTGCCGGTGAGCAAAGAGAACAAGGCTGAGGCCTTCGCCCATATCGACGAGCTGTTCCAGCAATACGATACCGACGTGGTGGTGCTGGCCCGTTACATGCAGATTCTGCCTGCCGAGCTGTGCGGAAAGTACTCCGGCAAGGTGATCAATATTCACCACAGTTTCCTGCCATCTTTCGCCGGTGCCCGTCCCTACCATCAGGCCTATAGCCGGGGTGTGAAGCTGATTGGTGCCACCTGCCACTATGTCACCGAGGATCTGGACGAGGGTCCGATCATCGAGCAGGACGTCATTCGGATCAGTCACAGCGACTCCATCGAAGACATGGTTCGCCTGGGTAAGGATGTGGAGAAAAATGTTCTGGCCCGGGGCCTGCGGTCCCACATTGAAGACCGCGTGATTACCTACGAAAACAAGACCGTGGTGTTTGATTAAGGCTTTACCACAGTTGCCCCCGGTGGGGGCGGTCTGTGGTATGCTTGGCGGCTTGTTGAAGAATAAAGACGGGGCCCGGAAACGGCCCCGGAACGACTTCCAGATAACGCAAAGGAACCTTTCTCGATGGGTGAGTTAGCCAAAGAGATCCTGCCGGTCAATATTGAAGACGAGTTGAAACAGTCCTACCTCGACTACGCCATGAGCGTTATCGTTGGCCGGGCATTACCCGATGTCCGGGACGGCCTGAAGCCGGTACACCGCCGGGTGCTGTTCGCCATGTCCGAGTTGGGTAACGACTGGAACAAGGCCTACAAGAAGTCCGCCCGTGTGGTGGGTGACGTTATCGGTAAATATCACCCCCACGGTGACTCTGCGGTATACGACACCATCGTTCGAATGGCCCAGCCATTCTCCCTGCGCTACCCGCTGGTAGACGGCCAGGGTAACTTCGGTTCCATCGACGGCGACAATGCCGCCGCCATGCGTTACACCGAAATCCGCATGGAGAAGATCGCCCATTCGCTGCTGGCGGATCTCGACAAGGAAACCGTCGATTACGTAGACAACTACGACGGCACCGAACGTATTCCGGAAGTCCTGCCGACCCGTGTGCCTAACCTGCTAGTGAACGGCTCCTCCGGTATTGCCGTGGGTATGGCGACCAATATTCCACCCCACAACCTGACGGAAGTGGTGAACGGCTGCCTGGCACTGATCGATAACCCGGATCTCACGGTCGATGAGCTGATGGAATTCATCCCGGGCCCGGACTTCCCCACCCAGGGCATCATCAATGGCCGTGCCGGTATCGTGGAAGCCTACCGCACAGGACGTGGCCGCATTTATATCCGTGCCCGCCACGAGATTGAGCAGGACAAGAAGACCGGCCGCGAATCCATCATCATCACCGAGCTGCCTTACCAACTGAACAAGGCCCGTCTGATCGAGAAGATCGCGGAACTGGTGAAGGAAAAGCGCCTGGAGGGTATCTCCGAGCTGCGTGATGAATCGAACAAGGAAGGTATCCGGGTTGTGATCGAATTGCGCCGGGGCGAGAACCCGGATGTGATCATCAACAATCTGTTCGCCCAGACTCAGCTGGAAACCGTGTTCGGTATCAACATGGTGGCGCTGATCAACGGCGAGCCCAAGACCCTGAACCTGAAAGAAATGCTCGATGCGTTTGTGCGTCATCGTCGGGAAGTGGTCACCCGCCGCACCATTTATGAGCTGCGCAAGGCTCGTGAGCGGGGCCATATTCTGGAAGGTCTCACCGTTGCCCTGGCCAACATTGATGAAATCATCGAGTTGATCAAACAGTCGCCCTCTGCTGCAGAAGCGAAAGAAAAGCTGATGGACAAGGGCTGGGCACCTGGCGACGTACTCGCCATGCTGGAGCGTGCCGGCGAGGATGCTTGTCGTCCGGACGACCTGCCCGAGATCTATGGCCTGCGAGACGGCCTGTACCACTTGTCGCCGGAGCAGGCCCAGGCGATTCTGGATCTGCGACTGCACCGCCTGACCGGTCTGGAAACCGAAAAGCTCCAGAACGAGTACAAGGAAATCCTGGAGAAGATTGCCGATCTGCTGGATATCCTGGGCGACCCCGAGCGTCTGATGCAGGTGATTCGTGACGAACTGGCAGAAATTGTCAGCCAGTATGGCGATGAGCGCCGTACCGAGATCACCAGCTCCCGTCGCGACCTGACCATCGCAGACCTGATCGACGAAGAAGATCTGGTGGTGACTATTTCCCACAGTGGCTATGCCAAGACCCAGGCCGTTGAGGATTACCAGGCCCAGCGCCGTGGTGGCCGGGGTAAAGCGGCAACGTCGATGAAGGACGAAGACTTTATCGAGAAGCTGCTGGTTGCGAATTCCCACGACACCATTCTGTGCTTCTCCAACAAGGGTAAGGTGTACTGGCTGCGGGTGTTCGAGATTCCCCGCGGCAGCCGTGGCTCCCGTGGTCGCCCCATGGTCAACATCCTGCCGCTGGACGAAGGAGAGCGCATTACTACCTTCCTGCCGGTACGTGATTACCCGGAAGACCAGTTTGTGCTGATGGCCACCTCGGCCGGTGTGGTCAAGAAGACACCGCTGCCGAACTTCTCGCGCCCACGCAGCAGTGGCCTGATTGCCTTGAATCTCGATGAGGGTGACACCCTGATTGGTGCCGCCATTACCGATGGTTCTGCCGAAGTGATGCTGTTCTCCAGTGCCGGTAAAGCGGTGCGCTTCCAGGAAGAGCAGGTTCGCCCGATGAGCAGGACGGCTCGTGGTGTCCGCGGTATCAAGATGCCGGAAGGCCACCATGTCGTGTCCCTGATCATTCCGCAGGAAGGCGGTGTGATTCTGACGGCCAGTGAGCATGGTTATGGCAAGCGCACGGCCATTGATGAATTCCCGGCCTACAGCCGTGGCAGCCAGGGCGTTATCGCCATGCAGTGCTCCGAGCGAAACGGTAATCTGGTGACTGCGCTGCAACTGTTTGATGGCGACCAGATGATGCTGATCTCCGACAAGGGCACACTGGTGCGTACCCGCACTGATGAGGTGTCGGTACTGAGCCGGAATACCCAGGGCGTGCGTCTGATCCGTCTGGCCCAGGAAGATGAGCGCCTGGTGGGTGTGGAGCGGATTGCAGAATCCGATGATGAAGAAGAAGTGGAAGGCGAGGAAACCGAAGAATGAGCAGGGCGTTCAATTTCTGTGCTGGTCCGGCCACCTTGCCGGAAGCTGTGCTGAAGCAGGCCCAGAGCGAAATGCTCGATTGGCGCGGCACCGGCATGTCGGTGATGGAGATGAGTCATCGCAGCGATGAGTTTGTTGCCATTGCAGAAGCGGCTGAGAAGGATCTCCGTGAATTGGCCGGTATTTCAGATGATTACGCCGTACTCTTCATGCAGGGTGGAGCTTCCAGTCAGTTCTCGACCATTCCGCTGAATCTGCTTGGTGACAAGGCCTCGGCCGATTATGTGAATACCGGCATCTGGTCGAAAAAGGCCATTGCCGAAGCCAAGCGCTACGGTAATGTGAATGTGGTTGCGAGCTCTGAAGACAGCGGGTTTACCACCATTCCGGATCAGTCCGCCTGGAACACCAGCGCCGATGCCGCTTACCTGCATTACACGCCGAACGAAACCATCGGTGGTCTGGAATACGATTTTATTCCGGACAGTGGCAATGTGCCGCTGGTGGCGGATATGTCTTCCACCATGCTGTCCCGGCCGCTGGATATCAGCAAATTCGGTCTGATCTATGCCGGCGCCCAGAAGAACATCGGCCCCTCGGGCCTGGTGGTGGTAATTATCCGTAAGGATCTCCTGGGTAAGGCCCGGAAAGAGACGCCGACCATGATGAACTATCAGGTCATCTCCGATAACGGCTCCATGTACAACACCCCGGCGACCTATTCCTGGTACCTGTCCGGGCTGGTGTTCAAGTGGCTGAAAGAGCAGGGTGGTGTTCAAGCCATGGGCGAGATGAACGCCCGGAAAGCAAAGAAGCTGTATGGTTTCATTGATGGCAACGATTTCTACGCCAACCCCATTGAACCACGCTTCCGCTCCTGGATGAACGTACCGTTCACTCTGGCCGATGATGCGCTTAATGCTGAATTTCTGAAAGGCGCTGAAGCCCGGCATCTGCTCAACCTGCAGGGCCACCGTTCGGTCGGTGGTATGCGTGCCAGCATCTACAACGCCATGCCGGAAGAAGGTGTCGACGCACTGATCGACTACATGGCGGAATTTGCGAAGGAGCGCGGCTGATCATGACGGATGAGAAGACCCGCCTGGGGGAATTAAGGGAGGAGATCGACGCCCTCGATCAGCAGATCATGGAGCTGATCAGTGCCCGGGCGAAATGTGCGCAGGAAGTGGCCCATGTCAAATTGGCGGCCAATCCCGGTGAGGATGTATTCTTTTACCGGCCTGAGCGCGAAGCTCAGGTGTTGCGCCGGATCAAGGAAAAGAATCCGGGGCCTTTGCCCGCTGAAGAGATGGCGCGGCTGTTCCGTGAGATCATGTCGGCTTGCCTGGCGCTGGAAAAGCCCATGCATATTGCCTTCCTGGGCCCGGTAGGCACCTTCACCCAGGCGGCGGCGCTCAAACACTTCGGCCACTCTGTCGTCAGCGTGCCGCTGCCTGCGATTGATGCGGTATTCCGCGAGGTAGAATCCGGTGCGGCGCATTACGGTGTGGTGCCGGTTGAGAATTCCACTGAGGGTATGATCAATCACACCCTCGATATGTTCATGTCTTCGCCGTTGAAAATCTGCGGTGAGGTGCAGCTTCGCATTCATCATCATCTGCTGGTATCGCCGAAGCACAAGGATGAGGAAATTACCCGCATCTATTCCCATCAACAGTCGTTCGCCCAGTGCCGGCAGTGGCTGGATACACATCGCTACGGTATTGAGCGTATTACCGTTTCCAGCAATGCCGAGGCGGCGCGCCGTGCGGCTGAAGAGCCGGGTGCGGCGGCGATTGCCGGAGATATGGCGGCGGAGCTGTACGGTCTGGAAAAGCTGGCTAACAGCATTGAGGATCGCCCGGACAATACCACCCGCTTCCTGATCATTGGGCGGGAGGAGGTGCCGGCCAGTGGCCAGGACAAGTCCTCGATTCTGGTCTCCATGCGCAACAAGCCGGGCGCTTTGTACCAGCTGCTTGAGCCGTTCCATCGTCACGGCATCAGTCTGACACGGATTGAAACGCGGCCTTCGCCCAGTGGCACCTGGGCTTATGTTTTCTACATTGATTTCGAAGGCCACATGCAGGATGACAGGATCAGCAAGGTACTGGCTGAAATTGATGAAGAAGCCGTGGAGCTGAAGCGCCTGGGGTCCTATCCCATCGGCGTACTTTGATTTCGAATGTCGATCCTGAGGAGAGTTCAATGTCAGTGGGTTACCAGAGTCTTGCGGTAAAAGGTGTTCAGGCTCTGTCTCCGTACCAGCCCGGAAAGCCGATTGAAGAGCTGGCCCGGGAGCTGGGATTGAAGCCGTCGGAGATCATCAAGCTGGCCAGCAATGAGAACCCGCTTGGGCCGAGTGAGAAAGCGTTATCGGCCGCCCGAAATGCCCTCGACGAAATGTGCCTGTACCCAGACGGCAATGGCTTTGATCTGAAGCAGGCTCTGGCCCGTCGCTTTGGCGTGGAAATGAGCCAGATCACCCTCGGGAATGGTTCCAACGATGTGCTGGAAGTCATTGCCCGGTGTTTCGCCGACTCTGATAGCGAAGTGGTGTTTTCCCAGTATGCCTTCGCAGTATACCCGCTGGTAACCCAGGCGATTGGCGCCCGAGGTGTGGCGGTGCCTGCAAAGGACTGGGGGCATGATCTGGATGCCATGGCCGATGCGGTGAGCGAGCGCACCAAGCTGGTGTTTGTTGCTAATCCGAATAATCCCACCGGTACCGTGCACACCGCCGATGCGATTGAAGCGTTTCTGGATCGTATCCCTGAACAGGTTCTGGTTGTGCTGGATGAAGCCTACTGCGAATACCTTGTTGGTGACGAGTACCCGGATGGTATTCGGCTGCTGGAAAAATACCCGAACCTGATTGTCTGCCGCACCTTTTCCAAGGCGTGGGGGCTTGCAGCCCTGCGAGTGGGCTACAGCATCAGTTCTCCGGCCATTGCTGACATCCTGAACCGGGTTCGCCAGCCATTCAATGTCGATACCGTTGCCCTGGCGGCGGCCACAGCTGTTCTTGAGGATGAAGCCTATCTGCAGAAATCCCGGGAGGTGAACGAAGCCGGCCTGCAACAACTGGCGGAAGGCTTCGATCGCATGGGGTTATCCTACATCCCTTCGGCGGGCAACTTCATTGCCGTGGAAGTGGGTGAGCCAGCTGCCGGTATCTATCAGGCCTTGTTGGCCCATGGCGTGATTGTTCGGCCCGTCGCTGGTTATGGTATGCCCCGGCATCTGCGTGTATCGGTCGGCCTTCCGCAAGAAAATGAACGTTTTCTCGATGCGCTGGCTGAGGCGTTGGCGTCAGCAGGGCTGGGGGCGTGAAGTGACAGTACCGAGTGCGCCTTTTCGTCGGGTTGCGGTTATCGGCCTGGGGCTGATAGGCGGTTCTCTGGCCAGCGCCATACGCACGCAACAGCTTGCGGGAATGGTGACCGGTTTTGATACCCGTCAGGATGAACTGGCTCTCGGCGTTGAACTGGGTGTAATAGACGAGGCTGCGGATTCCATCGAGCAGGCCGTAAAGGGCAGTGATCTGGTGGTGTTGGCCGTTCCGGTGCGGGCCACCCGTGCGGTGTTGGAACAAATCCGGCCCGTCATCGAAGAGGGCGCCATTCTTTCTGATGTGGGTAGCACTAAATCCAGTTTTGTTGCCGATGTGGAGGCGGTATTCGGAGAACTGCCACCCTGGGTGATACCGGGCCATCCCATCGCCGGTTCCGAGAAGAGCGGTATTCGTGCGGCCCGGCCCGATCTCTTTGCCAATCACAAGGTAATCCTGACGCCGGCGCAAAATGCCGATCAAGACGGCCTGAAGCGTTTGCGGACCGTCTGGGAAGGTGCCGGTGCGACCGTGCTTACCATGTCGGTGGGGTATCACGATGAGGTGCTCGCGGCCACCAGCCATTTACCCCATCTGATCGCTTTTTCGCTGGTAGACACTCTGGCGGGCGAAGATGAGAATATGGATATCTTCCGCTATGCCGCAGGTGGGTTCCGTGATTTTACCCGGATTGCCGCAAGCGATCCGGTGATGTGGCACGACATTTTTCTCTCCAACCGGGATGCCGTACTCCGGGTAATAGACCATTTTACCGAAGATCTGGATCAACTCCGCGCTGCCATTGCCTGTGGCGATGGTGCCACGTTGCTCAGGGTTTTCAGCCGTGCCAAGGCGGCGCGGGAACATTTTTCCAAAATGCTTTCAGGACAGGCGTACGTGACTAACAACTGCGATAAACAGGTGACTTTCCAAATGCAGCCGGGCGGCACCGTGAAAGGTGACATCCGGGTTCCGGGCGACAAATCCATGTCTCACCGTTCCATCATGCTCGGTGCCCTGGCTGAGGGGACAACCGAAGTGAAGGGCTTCCTGGAGGGGGAGGACAGTCTTGCCACCCTGCAGGCGTTCCGGGATATGGGCGTCACCATCGAAGGTCCGGATGACGGTTTTGTGCGCATTCACGGCGTCGGTATGAAAGGCCTGCAGGCGCCCCGTGGCCCGTTGTATCTGGGAAACTCGGGTACGGCCATGCGCCTGTTTGCCGGATTGCTGGCCGCTCAGCCCTTCGATTCTGAGCTCACGGGCGATGCCAGTTTGTCGAAGCGGCCTATGGGGCGCGTGGCAGATCCACTGCGTGCCATGGGAGCGGTCATCGACACCGGTGAGGGTGGTCGGCCGCCGTTGAAGATTCGGGGTGGACATGCACTCACGGGCATTCATTACGAAATGCCGGTGGCCAGTGCCCAGGTGAAATCCTGCCTGCTGCTGGCGGGACTCTACGCTGAGGGTGTTACCTCGGTGACCGAGCCGGCGCCAACCCGGGATCATACCGAGCGCATGCTGGAGGGTTTCGGTTACCACGTTCACCGCGACGGTGCGACTGCCAGTGTCACCGGTGGAGGCAAACTGTCTGCTTGCGCCATTGATGTGCCGGCTGATATTTCCTCGGCCGCGTTTTTCCTGGTGGCGGCCAGTATTGCCGAAGATTCTGACCTGACGCTTCGCCACGTTGGCATGAACCCCACCCGTGTAGGTGTAATCAATATCCTGAAACAGATGGGTGCCAACATTGAAGTGTTCAATGAGAAGGTCATCGGTGGAGAGCCGGTAGCCGATCTTCGGGTACAGTCAGCCCGTTTGAAGGGCATCGACATTCCGGAAGAGCAGGTGCCGCTGGCTATCGACGAGTTCCCGGTATTGTTTATCGCTGCAACTTGTGCCGAAGGGCGCACGGTATTGCGCGGCGCCGAGGAACTTCGGGTGAAAGAGAGTGATCGTATCCAGGTGATGGCGGACGGTCTCGCGGCTCTGGGTGTGGAGACCACCGTGACACCCGACGGCATCATTATAGATGGCGGCCAGGAAATAGGCGGCGGTACCGTGGAAAGCCATGGTGATCATCGCATTTCCATGTCGTTTGCGGTGGCATCATTGCGCGCAACCGGACCTATCCGGATCAACGATTGCGCCAACGTGGCTACATCGTTCCCGGGTTTTGTTGATCTGGCATTGCAGACAGGTATTCGAATTAACGCAGAAGGTAGTGATTGATGAGTAATAGCAAGGCACCGGTAATTACGGTTGACGGCCCTGGCGGTTCTGGCAAGGGTACCGTTACCCAGATGTTGGCCCGCAAACTGGGCTGGCATCTGCTCGACAGTGGTGCCTTGTATCGGCTGACGGCCCTGGCGGCTGCCCGCCAAGGGGTTGCGCTGGACGACGAGCCGGCACTGGTTCGGGTTGCCGCAGGGCTCGATGTTGCGTTCATGCCGACGCCTCCGGGTGAGCCTGCGAAGGTTCTGTTGGCCGGGGAAGATGTTACCTCCGAAATCCGCACCGAGACCTGCGGTGATAACGCGTCAAAAGTCGCCGTCATGCAACCGGTGCGCGATGCCTTGTTGCAGCGCCAGCGGGATTTCCGGGTGGCGCCCGGGCTGGTGGCCGATGGGCGCGATATGGGTACGGTGGTCTTTCCGGATGCACCGGTCAAAATCTTCCTGACCGCCAGTGCCGAGGAGCGGGCCCGCAGGCGCTACAATCAGTTGAAGGAAGCAGGTGTCGATGTTAACATTGACGCCCTTTTAGAGGAGATACGGGTACGTGACGAGCGGGATATGAACCGTTCTGCGGCCCCCCTCAAGCCTGCAGATGATGCGCAAGTCATTGATTCTACGGGTTTGAGTATCGAAGAGGTGTTAGACAGGTGTATGGCCGCAGCAGGTCAGGCCTGACTACACCTTTTTGTCGTTGAAATGCCGGAACAGCGTACTCTGCCAGCCGCTGGCTGATTCCGGACATCGTTAACAGACCGTGTTGCTGGTGACACGGAGCACACTTGCGTTGATCATATAGGGCACATAATGAGCGAGAGCTTTGCGGATCTTTTTGAAGAAAGTCTAAAAGAAATTGACATGCAACCGGGTTCCATCGTCCAGGGAACCGTAGTTGACGTCGACAACGACTGGGTCACCGTTAACGCCGGACTGAAGTCCGAAGGCGTTATCCCCGCCTCCCAGTTCCTGAACGAAAAAGGCGAGTTGGAAGTAGCTGTCGGCGATGTTGTCGATGTGGCTCTCGATGCAGTTGAAGACGGTTTCGGTGAAACCCGTCTGTCCCGTGAAAAGGCCAAGCGCGCTGAAGCGTGGAAGGTTCTCGAGAAGTCCTTCGAAGCTGAGGAAGTGGTCAAGGGTATTATCAATGGCAAGGTCAAAGGTGGTTTCACTGTTGATCTGGCCGGCATCCGTGCCTTCCTGCCGGGTTCCCTGGTAGACGTTCGTCCGGTTCGCGACACTGCGCACCTGGAGAACAAAGAGCTTGAATTCAAGGTTATCAAGCTGGACCAGAAGCGTAACAACGTGGTTGTTTCCCGCCGCGCCGTTCTGGAAGCTGAAAACAGCGAGCAGCGTGAAGCTCTGCTGGAAACCCTGACCGAAGGTCTGGAAATCAAGGGTATCGTCAAGAACCTGACCGACTACGGTGCATTCGTAGACCTGGGCGGTGTTGACGGCCTGCTGCACATCACTGATATGGCCTGGAAGCGCATCAAGCATCCGAGCGAAATCGTGAATGTGGGCGACGAAATCAATGTTAAAGTCCTGAAGTTTGACCGTGAGCGCAACCGTGTGTCTCTGGGTCTGAAGCAGCTGGGCGAAGATCCCTGGGTCGACATCAAAGGTCGTTACCCGGAAGGTTCCAAGGTTACTGCTCGCGTAACCAACCTGACCGACTACGGCTGCTTTGCCGAGCTGGAAGAGGGTGTTGAAGGTCTGGTCCACGTATCCGAAATGGATTGGACCAACAAGAACATCCATCCGTCCAAGGTTGTTCAGGTAGGTGACGAAGTAGAAGTGATGATCCTGGATATTGACGAAGAGCGTCGTCGTATCTCTCTGGGCATCAAGCAGTGCGTTGCCAACCCGTGGGAAGATTTCTCCAGCAACTTCAACAAGGGCGACCGTATCTCCGGCAAGATCAAGTCCATCACGGACTTCGGTATCTTCATCGGCCTGGACGGTGGCATCGATGGTCTGGTTCACCTGTCTGACATCAGCTGGAACGAGACTGGCGAAGAAGCCGTTCGCGAATACAAGAAGGGCGACGAAGTTGAAACCGTTATCCTGTCTGTTGATCCAGAGCGTGAGCGCATCTCCCTGGGCATCAAACAGCTGGAAAGCGATCCGTTTGCCGAGTTCGTTCAGCTGAACGACAAGGGCTCCATCGTTAAGGGCACCGTATCTGCGGTTGACGCCAAAGGCGCCACCATTGCCCTGAACGAAGAAGTTGAAGCGGTACTGAAAGCCTCTGAAATCAGCCGTGACCGCGTAGAAGACGCGCGTAACGTTCTGAAGGAAGGCGAAGAAGTTGAAGCGAAGATCATCAGCATCGATCGCAAAAACCGCGTGATCAACCTGTCTGTCAAGTCCAAAGACGTTGAGGACGACAAGCAGGCCCTGGAAAACGTACGCAGTAAGGCTGCAGAATCCTCAGGTGCCACCACTATCGGTGACCTGATCAAGGAGCAGATGCAGCAGCAGAACGCTAACAAGGACTAAGTTTCCGGTTGGTGTCAAAAAAACGGGCTCTAAGAGCCCGTTTTTTTTGTGTTTTTTTCTGGTTTGGCTAAACTAGAGGCATTGGGACCCGGTAATTTGCTGCGGAATAATAACGACAGAGGGAAAAGCCTCATGACGAAGTCCGAACTGGTTGAACTGATCGCTTCGAAGCAGACTCAGCTCTCCGTAAAGGATGTTGAGCTCGCGGTGAAAAGCATCATCGAGCATATGTCTCAGTCCCTTGCCGACGGCCAGCGAATTGAGATCCGTGGATTTGGCAGTTTTTCCCTGCATCATCGGGCTGCCCGCACCGGACGTAACCCGAAAACCGGAGACGCCGTGCAACTGCCAGCCAAGTTTGTGCCGCACTTCAAGCCCGGCAAAGAGCTGCGAGAGCAGGTCAACGACAGCATGAAAAAAGGTTTCTGAGGCCCCGAGAAGGCAATTAACACACGAAACCTCACATACCGGGCATCTGACCCGTTGGGAGCGCTTAAGACATGGCAGGACTGCGGAAGATCCTAATTACCTTGCTGGTTCTGGTTCTGATTCTTCTGGCGCTGGTGTTTTCCCTGAATAATCAGATGGCGGTCTCGCTCAACTTCCTGTTGTTCGAAACCCAGCCCCATGGCGTTGCTGTCTGGATCATCATGGCGTTTGTGATTGGTGCAATGGTTGGGGTGCTTGTGACTACCATGGCTACCGTCCGGACCTCTGTATCGCGCCGTCATCTGCAGAAGCGTCTTGAGCGGACAGAGCACGCACTCGAAAAATCCAGGGCACAAAACGACCGGGCACTTTGATGGACATGCTGTTTCAGTGGCTGCTTCTGACGGCGGCCGTTGCCGCTGGCTGGGCTGTGGGTCGATACGGAAACCGCTCTGGCCGCGCCTCCCGAGCCATTATGGACGAGGATTCCGTTCGGGACCGTCTGCAGTTTCTCTTTACCAACTACTCTGATCAGGCCGTCGAGAACTTCGTTCAATCCCTTGCCGTCAACAAAGACACCGTCAGCTTGCATCTCTCCATTGGCAGCCATTTCCGGAACAAGGGAGAGACAGACCGCGCCATTCTGATTCACCAGAATCTTCTTGCCAGGCCTGAGCTGCCGGCCCGTTATTCGCCCCAGGTTACCCAGGAACTGGCAATGGACTATCTGAATGCCGGATTGCTCGACCGGGCCGAAGCACTGTTTCACCAGTTGATGGGCGACCGCGAGTACGGGCGCCGCTCAGCCATTGCGTTGATTGAGCTCTATCAGCAGGAGAGAGAGTGGGAGAAAGCGGCCCAGGTGGCAAAAACCCTCACTCGTGGTGATGCGGATCCTGCTACCTTCAAAGCGCTGGCCTACATTACCTGCGAATTGTCTGATGGCGCCCTGAGCCGTAACGACGACCGCTGGACAGCACAGAAGCTGGCCAAAGAGGCGCTGGATTACGACCGCTCCTGTGTACGGGCAACCCTTTTACTGATGAAGCTTCAGATCCGGCAGGGGAATTTTCGGGAGGCGGCAAACCAGTCCCTGAAAATTTTCGACCAGAATCCGGAGTTCGGTCCGGAAGCGATAGACCGATTGATGAAGCTGGAGCGTGAGCATGGTGATGTTTCACGCCTTTATAAAAAGCTTCGTAAGCTCTATGAGCAGTATCCCAGTACCAGCCTGCTGCTGGCCCTGGTGGAGTCAGTTGAGCGTTCCTCCGGCCGGCCGGCGGCCATTGATCTACTGCGCATGGAGCTGGAGACCAGGCCCTCCGTGCGAGGGCTTTTGCGGTTGGTGGAGATGGCGGGCTATGAAAAAGGCATGACCACCGATGAAGGGCGCCTTGTCAGCAGAATAGGGCACCTGATTCTCGCCAACCGCCCGGTCTATCGTTGCGTAAGCTGCGGATTCTCCGGCCAACAGTTACACTGGCTGTGCCCAAGCTGCAAACAGTGGGAAACCGTGCGTCCCATTCAGGGCGTAGAGGCGGAATAACCTCGCTTTGACCCATCCCGATTACCTTTCTACCCAGGAACCTGAACGTGCAAAACCTGAACGACCCGAAAATCATCGTCGCGCTCGACTTTCCTTCCCAGAATCCCGCCTTGGCCCTGGC
>ENA-ORCQ01000181-ORCQ01000181.1-marine-metagenome-genome-assembly--contig:-NODE-181-length-33012-cov-4.038136_pt1 | contig 33012 bp, 23 predicted proteins | sample MGYA00237780_ERZ508510 | MGnify/ENA primary metagenome ERZ508510 (study PRJEB26181, sample SAMN06268981) | marine metagenome | isolation source: Tt an E2 anaerobic enrichment on eucalyptus from sediment...
CTTTTCTGATGGCTCAAACCAAAGATCCCGTTTTGGTCAAGGAAGAACTCAATCTGTCGGATGCATGGTTAAATCAGATTGTCGTTGGAAAGGACGTCTGAGGAGGAGACAGCCGTCCAGGAGGGCGCGAAAACCTCGGATACTGCAATCCGGACGGTGTTGCAGTCGATTCCTCTGGATTGTCATCATTGCCGGTGATTTGCTCGACTGTCATCCATGGTTTGACGGGGCCTGATTTGGATTTCTGCTCCAAATTTTCCTGTTTACCAAAGGCATCCCTGAAAAGACGTCGCTGAAGTACGGCTCTACTACTTGACACATGGTGCGTATGCGCTTAATATTTGTCGTACGGTGCTACTACATTGGTGGCAGTAATGGAGAAAACTAAATTTGGGGGTGATGCTATGGGAAGGAAAAAAAAGAAGGTGATACGCAACCGACTGGTGACTGGGATGATCATTGCGATGATGCTACAGATGCCGAGCCAGAGTAATGTGAACATAAACATTGAGCTTTATGCTGACTATGGTGCGCAATCAGGCCTCATGTTAAAAACGACAACCAGTGAATTTGAAAACACAAGATTTGGCGGCGGAAGGATATGAATGAAGCGAGTCCTCTTCAGAATATTGCTGAGATCAAGCTTGGATGGCCCTTAAGAAAAGCTATCGAGGACGTTGGCGATAAGGGAAATTCATACCTTGTTCAGACGGGCGACATCGACGGAGAGCCTATTTCAGAGGAGTCACTTGCCCAAGTCATGTCGCCGGAGTCGGCGCTTCCGTACGAGGTTTTACCCGGGGATATTTTGCTTCGTTTACGAGGGCCTGTTTTTAGAGCGAGTATCCTCACAGAGCAATTTTCAAAGCCTGTAATCGCTACAAATCAAATTGCAATTATTCGAGTGAAAGATAGTTCGCTTGATCCCTTTTTTTTACATTGGTTATTGAACTCGTACTCGGGGCAGCAATATTTTAGCTCTCAGAATGAGGGCACGAGCATCGCGAAGTTAAACCAGAAAATTGTGGGTCAGACACCGGTTTGGGTTCCCAGCTCTGAAAATCAGCGTGATATTGGAGAAACCTGGGAAAATTGGTTGAAACAGAAGGCGGTTTACCAGGAGCTGATTTCTGTTGGTGATGAACTTTATGACGCGATATGTCAGAGGCTCCATTATTAACCTCCTATCAAGAAGCATCAGGTATGAATGAGAAGGCGACCAACGAATTGGCAGAGTACCTTCACCGGTACATCGATGTGTTTCGTAAGATAACCGACTTTAAAGCTAAGAGAAACTTATCTCTTTTGCTTCTTTTCTGGAGGATAGCCTCTAGTAAGGACCTTCTAATTCGAGATTTGCGCAACGCTCCAGATGAAGGGAAAGCCAATACTTCGGTCTCATTCTCTGTTCCAAGTGATGCAAATTTCTTCACCGTCTTCAGGAATCTTGACGATCCTGACATTGCCGATCAGGTGGAACGAGCACTGATTTTGAGTGGAGATTCTAATGACAGAGCCTTTCATCGTGTGGTTGAGAGTCTGATCCCATCCAGCTGGACAGCTATTGGTGATGTTGAATTTAAGAACCGGGTTGTTCAAGAGGCATTGGTTCATCTCGCTAGCAACATATTCGAAAAGTTAACGTTTAATGGTGAGGCTAATCTCTTTGGCTCCCATATTTTTGAATCAGCAATCCAGGTATACGCCGAGCTTTCACACAAACGGTCGGATGCATTTTGCACATCGGACAGCCTAGCTTCCTTATTGGCAAATCTCTTAAGCCCGAGTTCCGGGGAAAGTGTATATGATCCAGCCTGTGGTTCAGCTTCGTTACTGCTTAAATGTGCACAGTATGCATATGAGGTGGAGCAAGAAGCAGCAGCTGTTGATCTATATGGACAAGAGCTGAATGTCAGCAACTGGGCGATAGCGAAGCTGAATGCTCTGCTCTCTCCTTTCGGCAAGAATGCCACTCTGCATTTGGGCGACACTATCCGTGATCCGAAATTTATTAATGCCGATGGTAGTATCCAGAAGTTTGATATCGCAGTTTCTAATATTCCCTTCTCCTCAAAGGATTGGGGCGAGCGCGAAGCACGGCGCGATCCGTTCGATCGCTTCCAATGGGGGGTACCACCGAGATCAAGTGGAGACTACGCGTTTATTTCTCATATGCTTTCAAGCCTCAATGAAGCCGGCCGAATGGCTGTAGTTGTTCCTAATGGGGTGTTGTTTCGGGGCAGTCATGAAGGAAAAATCCGGAAATCCTTAGTTCAAAATAACCTAATTGACGCGGTAATTGGATTGCCTGCCAAGTTACTTTACGACACTTCTATCCCATGTTCCGTGCTCTGCCTCAGTAAAAAACGAGCTTCTGAGAACGTGCTATTTGTTAACGCTAGTAAAGATTTTAACGCTGGCAAACTACAAAATTCGCTTTCTCTTGAGCATATTTTGAAAATATCGCAAACAGTGAAAGAGCGGAAATCTGTTGAAAGGTATTCCCGCGAGGTGAACCGGGAAGAAATTGCTCATAATGATTTTAATCTGAACATTTCTCGATACGTACACGTTGAAGAGGAAAAGCCTAGATCAGATATTAATGCTTTGTTTCGAAAACAACGCCGATTAACAGCTGAATTACACGAACTTGATGGGCGTTTGGACCGCATCGTTAAGCGATTAGGAGTTGGTGACTGAACTTCGAGCAGGTCAGAGTCGGAATGGCTTGCAACCAAAGGGTCACAGGATCGGATATAAAACCAACTGATACTGTTCATAGATCGCCCTCAAGTTCTTCTCAGTTTCCTCTCTCTCGCGTAAAAAACGTGTGGAAAATCCAAGGTACTTGGCCCAGGCGACACCTTTCTTGAATTCCTCCCAATTCTGAACTTTGGCGCAGATCTCAATGTATTGGTTCACCAGCTTATACTGGCTTTCGCCTGCTGAGTATTTGCCAAGCTCAAAGGCTCTCTTGAAATGCGGGGCTGCCTCAGAATATTGCTCTTTCCGGTAGAAGTGGGTTGCTCTTGCCCATTCAGTGATCCACCCGAGCGCATCATCGCCGTTTCTTTTGATCGTATTCTCCAACGTGTCGATCTCTGAAGGTGACTGGGCGTGGCTCTTAACTCTCAGGCCAGCTTGGAGCGAGTCCACAAAAGTCAGGGGAGGATAGATCTTTTTTGCGTGAGCCTCATTTGCGATGACAGAGTAAGCTCCATGAATACCGAGCAAGCGAATATAAACTCTAAACTTCGGAATCTGCTCGGACGGCACTGAATCGGTCTTTTGCAGGTGAGCCAATTGTTGTGCGCCGGCTATGAGATTGTCTGATCGATTCTTCCAAAATTCCCGAGTTCTAAGGCTCCATGCAATATCCACTGCCTGAGTGCTTCGCACGTTGTTTGATATCAGTTTCCGTTTGAGGTTTTCTTCGAATCGCTTATGGCTTCGTCGAAGCCGCCTATCCTGTTTGCGCAGAGTTTCTGAAATTGCATAGAGCACCTCTCGGCCGTAGGTTTTCTCAAGTTTTCGGAAGGCCGCAGTAGTGAATCGAGCGATTGCCAAAACTGTTCTGAAATTATTTTTGAGCTGGGGGGAGATTTTGCGCTCATGGTCAACGTTCTCCGTTGCCCGCATTGCCTCTACCGACTCATCAAGGTTGGTCAGTATTGCACTGAGCGAAGGGAACCTTTTGTTCGAAGTCCATCGCCAGGCATTTTCATAATTCTGATTAAGCCTGTAGTCCTGATGAACTCCATGGTTGGGGAAATGAAATCTTGTTTGGCTGGTCTCCACTGTTTCGTAGATCCACTGGAATGCCTTGGCTAACGGCCATTGAATTTGTTGCTCTTCGAATGAAGGAAGCCACCAAGTGCGGTCGTCCGGGAATTGATAGCCCGTAGCCTTCGCATTAAAGATCAGAGAGTTTTTTTGGTAGGAGAGAATGACCCTTTCTGGGATCGATGTAAGGAGTAAAAAACGTAAAGTATCGTGCTTGCTCAAATGGCTAATTTGAGTGCGAATCAGGTCACGATACTGCTCCAGGGCATCAGTGATGGATTCGCGAACAGCCTGAGCCAACCGCTCTGAGCCGGTCGTTTCTTTAGTGAGTTTTTCAAAAAGGCTTAAGAGTTGGTCGAGGTTTTTTCGAAGCTCACTACTTTCGTTTGCAAGCCGCCTCAGACGGGTCTGTATCGACTTTTTTTCTGTCTCTGAGCGGATTATCCCCAGTGGGTCATTTTTAGTTGGGAGAAAGCCAGCACACGCAAAAAGCTCTTTTGCCACCTCTCCAATCGCCGGAAATCCATATTCTTTGTTCATTCAAATCCCCGAAAACGCCGGGTACCGCGAGGTACCCGGTCGAACTTACGCATGAATAGTCTTTTTACTTACCCTTGCGGGCATTGCCTCTTCCTTTGCCAGACTTGTTGCCCGTGGTGGCGGGCCAATTGCCGCCTGGGCCGGGATGAGTTGAAGGACCGCGTCCGCCGGTATTCTTTGATCCGTGTTTTGAGTTTGCCATCTTTATCACCATCGTTATCTGAGTTACTGGTTGTGATCGCTGAGACTTAACTTTGACCAGCGATGTTTCAAAGCGTAATGCTTGGTTTTGGAGGAGTAACTCTGCCTTTTGGCGACATCATAAGTGACCTCGGAATCTTGCGACTTAGTTTAAAGGTAAGTAAATGTTTAAAAACACTTTTTTGAATTTCCCATGAATGCGTCTAGGATCTCAGAAAACACACTGGAGATCTAAAATGAACGCTGACACTATTTTCCGAGATTGGAATCTAGTCGATTTCACGCAAGACGGAGAGCGCCTTGAAAAGCGAGTTTTTTGGGGCATTGTGGTTGAGGATCCTAAAGGCAGCTGGGTACAGGGCGATTGGTGTTGCGCAAACCTTGTCCTTGAAGAATTAGACAACCGACTCTTTCCGAACCGAAACAATTTTTATCAAGCGGATCCATAAGGAAATCTAAGATGGATATAGAAGGTTATTGGCCCAGTTCGCTGGCGCATCTTGCTCGCCCTTGTGAATCGAGTCTCAGTGATTTAGTTGTAGTAGCTGAGGTATCTGACGAATCCCACGGTGCTTATCCGGGACATAGGATCAGCCACACTGCGCTAGTACCAAAAAAGCGTGCAGAGATGGCACTCAGTACCATAGGAGGCATTGGTTGGGATATTTGCTCATCGGGGCCACACCCTTGTGTAGAGACGGATCAGATTTACGAACCGAAATTTTGGATCGAGGGGCGCGACGGTGAAAAACTGGAGCCATTGGTAAAAGGTTGGCTTAATCACGACAAAAGAGTCTTAATTCCTGATACCTCTTTTTTGATGACATATGGATTAATCCCAAGAATTTTAGAGAACGGTACAATCTGCTGGGATGACCCTTGTGCTCCGGTTTACGACGTTCTCAGGGTACGACCTCTACATCAAAGTCGACACGGGGAAGATAGTGATAAGGCGATTGTTGAAATTCGTCGTGATTATCTTGAGGACTATTGTCTTCTCAAGCATTGCGTGCCTGTTCTTGTTTATTACGAGGAGCGTTATTCAAGTGACGATGACAGCATTGATTACATTATTCGGCGAAGTGAGGGTGAGGTTTTTAAACTCCGAGGCAGAGAGCTAGTACTGAAAAGGTTGCAATACCCGACCAAAGGATTGTCACAGTTGGCTCAAGTTTGGGGTTGCACAAAAATCATAGATCCCGAAAAACGGCATGTGAGCGATGATTCTGTTTCTGAGCTTTCATGGCCTGGTCTTAGTGACTCACTGCGCGAAGAAGAAGCGCTTCAAATGCCGCCCGATGCTTTTGTTTATGTTCGGGACGCGGTGCTGAAACCATACGAGGAAAGCCAAGAGTATGAAGTGATGCCTCTATTAGGAGCTGTAGATTACGGCGGACATTGGGCAGTAAGTTATATTCATCGCTTCGGCCGCAACTATCTCCAACTAGAGATAAAAAAACTGTATGAGGGGTGTCCGCCACACCTAATTGGGTATTGGAATGAATTTGCCGTATCACCGGATGAAGCCAATCGCGACTTGGAGATCTATGGAGAAGACAACATCGCGAAGCGTGCTGAAAGTTTCGTTGCGGCTTTCTTGGATATCGTTTCAACCTTGGAGAAATTGGCGACCTCACTAGATCTCGCTCAAGACCAAAAGGACATTGCAGGGATTGATTCTGACGAAGTTGCATATCATGGATGGTGGCGGGTCGTTGTCTTTAGTGGAATAGGTGATTCTTTCCAGCTCAATGCAAGCGAATCCGAGTTCCATCAGCGGGTAGTGAAACTGTACAAGGTATTAGAGTGCATCAGGAAAGGGCCTTTGAAGAGCATCCTGAGTAAGTTAGGAGTAAACCGTGAAGACATTGTAAACAAGGGATCAATTAAGCTGCTGGCCACGCTCTGCCAATTCTGTCACGTGGTTAAGGTTGGCGAATACGAGCTTCCCGATGAAAGTACAGCTGCAATTAGTGATCTCAAAGGGAATCCTGTTTTAGATGAGCTTGTGAGCATTTTTGCTGTTCAAACTCTGAGGAATTTGGAAAGCCATCTACCCAGCATCGATCGCACTAGAAAGATAAATGAACTTTTACAGAGAATCGGTATTGATGCGGCCTCGACGAGACAAGGATGGGGCGAGGCTCTCGACTCGGTCTACGATAGAGTCACCGCTGACCTCCGTGGAATAGAATCTCTACTGAACGACCTGTTGACGGAGTGAGACTCGGTTGATTGAACAGGCTTAGGATCGATTGTCGAGCGTCATATGGCGTTTTCAAAGTCTCTGGAAGTCATCATTCCGGCGATTTGGGAGTGACCTACCAATCCTGAAGATTTGTAAAGCGGCAGACTTAGTTTTAATTAACTGATTGTTTAAAAGCAACTTTTTGACATTTTCATAAATGCGACTGGGATCCCAGAAAACACACTGGAGATCTGAAATGAACGCTGACACCATTGTCCGCGACTGGAACCTCGTCGATTCCACTCCAGATGGAGAGCGCGTTGAAAAGCGAGCGGTGTGGGGCATTGTCGTTGAGGACCGAAAGGAACGCTGGGTACCGGGCGATCGGTGTTGCACAAGCCTTGTCCTTGAAGAATTTGAAGACCAGCTCTTCCGAACCCGAAACAGTCTTTATCAAGCGGATGGCGAAGGTATCCGCTTGGAAGCGTCGGTCGAGACAGTAGAGCTTCTTCGCGCTGGCTACTCACCGGATCAGTGGCAAGCATAAGGAACACGCTCAACAGCGGATCTGCCGGTGATTCCTAAAACATCCTCGCCAGAGTTTCTCCTAGCCGATTGGGCATATGGTCAAGAATTCGGCTCTTTCTTAGCGAGCGAAAGTCGGGTCGCCTCTTCTATTCTCGCCATGACGCCGTTGAGATTGGTCGGAATCCCGCCCGAAACCTGTCGCTGATACCGTTTGAGCAACAACTCCAGCCTGCGGAGCAACTGGTCGGTTCGGAGAGGGAGTAAGAGCATCCCGGTCCCAACGCTCTGGTTACTTGTAGGAACTGGAACGTCATAGAAGAAACCGACTACTTGATTCTGATCTGACCAATCGTTGAATTGATCACCAGAGTGGTCGTGGATCTGGTCCTCTCTAAGCAGAGTGAGCCTGCCTTCAAGACCGAGGTGAAGCCGGAGCCGGTGCGCCAAGTCTGAGCTACCTTTCCCTCCCAGTGCTTGTGCAACATCTTCGATCGATTCCAGCGTCTGGTTTAGGGCACTGTCCGCTTCCGTTGACTCGCTATGAGTCAACGCCGGAAAAAAACGAGACCACTCGCCAACCATTAACTGCTTTTCATGCAAATCGAACGGCACGCACCATAGGTGAAGATCTTCGCTGAAACTGAACTTTGGCAAAGGTTCCTGAAATTCCGCATGCTTGGGATAAACCAGCAACATATGGCCATATCCGTTCTGGTATTTGTGCCCATAAGCGAAGAGTTGGTAAAGGTCAGCCTGTTTAATGCCGTACTTCTCAGCCGATGTGCTCTGAGTCGAGTCCAAAAGCTTCCATTTGGCGTCCATCACGTTCTTGCGACTGAGATAAGTCACCAGCAGATCAGGTTTCAGTTGGAACCAGGATTCCTCAGGGGCCCCATCCGGAGCGTGTTGTATCAACCATTGACTCGCCGCTTGAGGATTCAGCTTTGCACCAGAGCGCATCCGTTTTTTAATGTGGTGAGTGACATAGTTTTCAAAAAGCTGTTCCATTGGGAACAGCATCGCGATGCCGCTGTGCAGGCCGTGTTGAAAGTTGGGGTTTAGCCGTTCGAGAACCAAAACACACCAGGGCTTTATGGCTTTGTACGGCTGCATCAACTTGGTGTTCTGCCATTGATTGATTTGAGGCAACGGCTTTCTGAAAGGCTCGATAACTGACAGTTGGTGAGACAGCGCGTTTGCTACCCGCCAGTTCTGTCCGTTCTTGGTGAGCTTTAGCACATAATCCAGTGCGGTCCTCAGCAGACGATTTTCAGTTCGATTCGGAGTGAATACGTCATGGCGGATATTGAACCAAGTCGCTCGTGCTGGGGATTGTCGGCTTTGTCTGCCCACATCCAACTGACCGCGAATAAACCTGCTTTCCTCTTCGACGGTTTCGTAATCGAATCGGAGACCTCGCTTCACGAGGTGGGTCAGCTGATTGAGAAATTGTGCGATGATCCATTCGTGAATGGGTAGATCAGCGCGCCTGAGATCTGCTGAGTCTCCTTCACGGCCATCCAGTGACGCAGAGCATCCAAGCATATCCTGCAAAAGCATACGCAGCGGCTCAGGCTCTTCTGGCGACGCAAATTCAGTTTTTGGCAGAATCTCGATGCCTTCACCGGAAGGGCTTTGGAGGTAACCGATGTAGCTTCCCAGCTTCAGGTATTTCTTGCCGTTCCGAATGATGAGTTTGGAATCCTGCTCCCACTGATTGTGCAGGTCGATAAGCCACTCAAACGTTGCACTCGACACTTGCCCAACATCCATACTCGTGTTGGCCTCAGGATCAGAGGTGAGGGTGGCATACTCGCGAACTTGAATCACCGATGCATTCCAACGATCTGCTGATACGCTTCCGCTTCATCGAAAGCGGTTTCGTTGATCCTGAACCTGCTATCGGTCAACTGTTCTGCAATTTTGCCTGGGAAAAGATCGGTTAAGTTGCGCGTGAAAGCATTAGCACCAGTCGTTCCTGGAGTAATGAATTTATGCTCGGTAGCTTTGGCGGGATCGTTCAGGACCCAACCTATACGTTCGTAATCCTCGAAGAAGTATTCCTGAAGCAGAGGAATGACCTTATCGCGGAATATGTGTCGGAGAGCCGCCTGTCGTTCTGACTCCGATTCCATACTTGCTAACTCCATGAAATATGCATGGCCAATCTGATGGTCAGAGTCCAGCAGGACTTCGATGCGCTGATTAATCATATCCAAAAGCGTATCAAGCGGAATGTCGTAAACGGTGATGTCGGACAAGCTGCTGGTATCAGGAAGCATTTCAACGAAGCTGAAACGCCTACGAAGTGCCAGGTCCAGTTGTGCCAGGGATTTGTCAGCTGTATTCATCGTACCAATGACGAAAACATTGGACGGCACCGAGAACTGCTCTTTGGAATAGGGCAGTGTCACCGACTGCGCGTCAGAAGCCCCAGCTCGTTTGCTCGGTTCAAGGAGTGTTATTAATTCGCCGAAAATTCGGGCGATGTTGCCTCGGTTGATCTCATCGATAATCAGAACATGAGGAGGCGCGTCCTCTTCTGGAGATTCCGTGGAGACCATTTCCTGAAGGCGACTGAGGTTCAACTTGGAGGGCTTTAATTTGTACAGAGTCTTTTGGGTAAACTGACTACTATACAGCTCACTCACGGGCCGCGAATTTTCGTAGACTTGGAGCCATTTGACGTCACGGGCTTGGTGGAACCAGTCTGGTTTGTCTTCGAGTGTTCTGTGGTGACCAGTGACCTCCGCGATGGCTCGAAAACGAGAGTTGCCGTCTGAAATGACTAGCAGATCGCCTTCTTTAACCTGGTTTCTGAAGATATTGACGGCTCGAAACGCGTACTCCTGTGTTTCGGAAGGGTAACGCTCAAGGTATCGTCTTTTGACAGATTCGTAGTCGTCACATCCTGAGAAATCAGCGTCGCCGCCCCAGCCAAGGAGTACATAATTGTTCTCAAGGCACTCTGTAAAGACCTCCCCGGCTTCTGCTGTTTGGGAATTACCCAGTGACATTTTCCAGATCGCTCGATTTGATAGGCTTTCAGGTGAGATGGTTTGATGAGCGATCACTCTTTTGTCGGCGTTTTTGCACAAGGTTTTGAAGACACCGTCTCGCACAGGATAGTGAAGCTCACCCGTTTCTGGGTCGCTTTCAGCCCGTATTCCCTCAATGAAGTCTTCATATGCAAAGCTCTGGTGGAACGTCGTAAACTGAATTCTTTCTGATCGAACCAGTTCGTCAAATTTTGCTTTAATCGCTGTTCTGTTTTCATAGGATTCAGCTCGATCAGCGTTTTCTTGGTACCAAACTGGATCAGCAATTCGGACGGCGAGATCAGTGGTACGGTAAGTCTTCCCGGTTCCCGGAGGCCCATAGAGAATCTGATTGAGTGGTTCCATAGGCATATTGATCCCTTCTTTCTGGGGAAGATTTTCTTCCGATTTGGGTTCAGAGATATCGGCATTCTCCTCGCCATACCACTCTAAAAGCGTGTCCAGCTCGTCCATTGATGAAACAGATACCAAGAAAGCCGTATTTCCCTGTGCAAGAGATGGGGCATGCTGCTTTAAGTGATGGTTGCGGGTGTCTTGCGGGCCGTACTCCCTCACTTTCGCGAGTTCGATTTCTTCAGGTGGTTTGTCCTCGATAAAAACCTTCACAGACTTTGGCTTAGGATCAAGGGCAATAGGCTTCCCATTTGAACACTTGAACCCTGCGATATGCATCGTTCCCGAGTGGGTTCCGGGGTAGACCTTTTTAAGGTGCTCAACTGCGGTTTTCGAGTCGAATGGCGTGCTTTGATTCTCGTGCCAAGCCTGGTAAGAAATTTCCCAGAATGGCTTGTCGGAGAGATCGCGGACGCGTTGGAGACATTGTTTGTAGTTTTGCCAGTTGGGCTTGGGAATTTCCAAGTCGTTCGCGGTAAGCCAATGCCGGGTTTGTCCGTCTACCGGTAAATAGATGTCTGGGTAAGCGTAAAATAGACACTGGGTAAGCTTCGCAAAACCGGTTCCTTTAATCGATAGCACAGATTGAAACTGCTCGCTGTCGATGTCGGAGGTGGCCGCATCCCGAAAAAATTTCCAAAGCTTGCTGATGGTTCCTGGAGCCCTAGACTTGGCAAATGGGAAAAGCCAAACCTTCAACGGCTGAGCACTTGGCACGCCGGAAAAATCGGAGGGAGGTGGCGCATCTAGGGCTATTAGCTCTATTAGTTCCTTGAACAGCTTCTTGCGTGTCTCTTCCCCATATTTCATGAAGATGGCAAAAAAGCTAAATGGATCAATTTCTTGTAAAGGCACCTTTTCACCGGCCTCAGTTTCGTCGGTGAGTCCCTTTTCTATTCCCAATTTTTGTAGGATCGCGATGAGTTCTGGTTGTCGATCCTCGTAATCTTTGATCCACTGCGTGAGTGCTTTAAACGCTGGTATCCATGTGTACTGGTCCACCTGCCGATCCTTTTGTTGGTAGTCAGTTCGCCTTTCAGGCTGCGCTCCGATCCAAGTCGCAAGCAAATAAATGAAGAAAACTTGTAGCCAAACGTGGGAGTCCTTCAAAAGGGAAAAGTAGTCTTCATTTCATAGTCTTACCATCCTAACTGGTCTAATAGCAGAATGTCGTCTAAATTGGCATATCTAGAATACTGAAAAAATGAAAATGCGCTCAAGTTTTCCCCAAACATTATGTGCGGCAGTTTATAAACTTTAAGTTCCTGCACACACGGAGGTTGCAGCCAATGAGACACCTGGATGGGCATTTTCAACTCACCGCTACTGATCTTGTTGCTCACAGCGCATGCAACCATTTGGTCAACCTTGAAAAGCAGGTGGCTCAAGGAGAACGTGAAAAGCCGGATCATTACGACCCTCTGCTGGAAATTCTACGGGAGCGCGGGCAACGCCACGAGCAGGGCTACCTCGAGCACTTAAAATCTGCGGGACTGGATGTCACTGTCATCGAAGGGGTCGAAGTAAACGAAGAAAGCATCAATCAGACCATAGAGGCAATGAAGGCCGGTGCGCCGATCATTGCCCAGGCTGCGCTCAGAAATGGAAGCTGGAGCGGACGAGCCGATTTTCTGAAGCGAGTAGAAAAGCCCAGTGCGCTGGGTAACTGGTCATACGAGATAATCGATACAAAATTAGCGCGAGAGACGAAGGGTGGAACCGTTCTTCAGCTATGCCTTTATGCCGACCTTCTGGCGAGCGTTCAAAAAGTCGACCCCGAATTCATTTTTGTAGTTGCGCCATGGAGTGACTACGAGCCGCAAAGGTATCGGTTCGCTGACTATGCAGCTTATTTCCGGCAGGTTCGGAAAGCAGCCGAAGCCGACATCAATACTGACGAGCCCACGGAAACCTATCCGGACCCGAAATCGCACTGTGACATTTGCCGCTGGCAATCCCAGTGCGACCAGAGGAGGCGAGACGATGACCATCTCTGTTTAGTTGCCAACATCAGCAAAGCACAGATCGTTGAGCTTAATGCCAACGGTATTGCAACCATGAAAGACCTGGCGGCCCTTCCAACACCTATCCCGTTCGAGCCAAAACGCGGCACCAAACCTTCTTTGGAGAAAGCGCGAGCGCAAGCTCGGATTCAAGTTGCCGCCCGAGAGAGTGGAGAACTCAAGCGAGAGTTTCTCGATCCTATTCCAGGTGCTGGATTTGGGGCACTACCAGAGCCCTCAGAGGGCGACGTGTTCTTTGATATCGAGAGTGACCAGTTCGTCGGAGAGCACGGCCTGGAGTACTTATTTGGGTATGTCTACAAGGACAAACATGGAGAGTTCGAGTACAAAGCAGAATGGGCCTTTAACCCAGAAGAAGAGAAAGCTGTCTTTGAAAGTTTCATCAACTTCATAACAGAGCGTCGTCAGCAATACCCGGACATGCATGTCTATCATTTTGCTCCCTACGAACCATCGGCGCTGAAACGGCTCATGGGGCGATATGCCTCGCGTGAAAACGAAATGGACAATTTGCTTCGGGGACTGGTGTTTGTCGACCTTCTGAGTGTCGTTCGAAACGGGCTGCGGGCCAGTGTTGAAAGCTACTCTCTCAAGAAGCTGGAATCGTTCTTTGAGTTCGAGCGAAAGGTATCTCTGCACGACGCCAACGTGGCTTTGACTCAGCTCTCTTCGCACATTGAACTGGATGATTTTGATTCGGTAACAGAGAAGACAAAATCCGTTGTTGAGGCATACAACGCAGATGACTGCTTCTCGACTGCTGCCCTGAGAGATTGGCTTGAAAGCTTGAGGGATGAACTAATCAGCGAAGGACATTCGATTGATAGGCCAGAACCAGGAACTACGCCCAGTGAAGAAGCTGACGAGCAGGCGCAGCGTATTCAAGTATTGGTTGATCGTCTGATTAATGGAGTTCCGGTAGACAAAGAGGAGCGTACCCCCGAACAGCACGGGCGCTGGATTCTGGCTCATCTATTGGAGTGGCATCGTAGAGAAGATAAATCGGTTTGGTGGGAATACTTCCGGCTCTCTGAGTTGCAGCCGGATGAACTTCTGCGAGAACGCGCTGCAATCGCAGGATTGGAGATAGTAGGTACCGTTGCAACCTCGAAAAAGGGTATTCCGACCGACCGCTACAAGTTTATTCCCCAGGATACTGAAGTGCGGGCGGGAGACGATCTGAAGTCCGCTGGAGGCGATGATCTCGGCAAGGTCGAATCGGTGTCAATGGAAGATGGAACGCTGGATATCAAAAAGAAGGGAGCAACCGCAGAAATACATCCTGAAGCGGTATTTACTCACACTGTTATAAGGACTAATGAGCAGAAGGCCGCGCTTTTTCGCTTAGGTGAGTACGTCGCCGATCACGGCCTAGAGGGTGATGGCCCATTTAAAGCTGGCCGGTCAATTTTGCTTCGCTCGAAAGTCGGCGAGGATGGAATCCCTCTTCAGCATGATGACGAGCTAACGCTCGATGCTGCGCTCAGAATCGCCCCCACTTTGAATGGAGATGTTCTACCAATTCAGGGGCCGCCAGGAACAGGTAAGTCCTTTACGGGGGCTCACGTTATCTGTGATTTGGTTGAAAAAGGTATGACCGTTGGGATAACGGCGAATAGCCACAAGGTTATTCGGAATCTAATTGATAAAGCCATTGCTGTAGCCGCAGAGAGAGGCACCGATATCAGGTGTATTCAAAAGCCAAGCGGGGATAGCAAGGAGCCGAATCAACATAATCTGACTTTTGCCAAATCCAACAAGGACGTTTTTCTGGCTCTGAGCGATGGAGCGGCTCAAGTTGCAGGGGCAACAAGCTTTCTTTGGGCGCGTGAAGAAGCACAGGACACCCTTGACGTGCTTATCGTCGATGAGGCGGCTCAGATGGCTTTAGCCAATGTGGTAGCGGTCTCTGCTTGTGCAAGGAGTTTGATCTTGCTCGGAGATCCGCAACAACTTGAGCAGCCTACCCAAGGCTCCCATCCAGATGGAACCGATTGCTCCGCGCTTGATCATCTCCTAGAGGAGCATCAGACTATTTCTGATGCTCAAGGCCTGTTCCTGGGTATTACTTACCGCCTTCATCCAGAAATCTGCCGCTTTAATTCGGAACTGTTCTACGAGGGTAAGCTGTCCTCCATCCCGAAGGCGGCAAATCATGAGATCAAATCTGAAGGCTCTCTTTCTGGAACCAGCTTACGATTCGTGCCAGTTGAACACAGCGGTAACACGAGTAGTTCAACTGAAGAGGCGGATGAGGTCTTCCGAATCGTCAACGAGATATTGAGCAGCAATACGATTTGGATTGATAGTGAGGGGTGCGAGCAGGAATTGACTCTGGCGGATATTCTGATTATTGCGCCATACAACGCTCAGGTATTTGAGATTCATCAGAGGTTGCCCGAAGCAAGGGTGGGCACTGTCGATAAGTTTCAGGGTCAGGAGGCACCCATCACGATTTTTTCTATGGCGACCTCTAGTCATGCCGATGCGCCAAGAGGCATGGAGTTTCTCTACAGCCCGAACCGACTGAATGTGGCGATTTCTAGGGCTAAGTGCTTGGCGATTCTGGTTGCCTCACCAGCTGTTTTCGAGGCGGAGTGCAAAACACCGAGGCAAATGCAGCTGGCTAATGCGTTTTGTAGATTCTTGGAGATAGCGCAGTAGCGGTCAAGGATTTAGCTGAAATAAACAGTTTTCTGCCCCAGCGGCTCTCGGAACTGTCTGAAACTTCGCTCTTGAGGGGATAAATATGGGGACAGAGTTAGGGAAAACAGAGGCAAAAAAATGACGGCTATAGTGCAAAGCTATGGCCGTCATTAGGAATTGATTTGGTGCTTTTAGTATCCAGCAAGCTCCGAAGGCTGATCGTTCTGCCTCACAAGGAATCGAGAAACTAGATCACTAGCAAGTTTTCGCTCTTTAGTTTTGTAACCAAGCGTTTTTCTTGCACTACGCACTGACTCAGCGCTAGGGGCATAAGCTGTGGTGCTGTCAGCCGCAGAATAACCGCCCGAGCGTGCTTTACGCGCTCTACGTGTACTTTTGTCGGCTACAGGCGTGACGTGCTCTTTTCTCAAAGCAGACATGCCGACCTCCTTAGATCAGTTCTAAATGAACGTTCCAATCAATATACGTACCTGAGTGGGAAAAGTCCAACGTGAGGCGGTTTCTACGTAGTCGATCGAACATGTATAAAATAGTGGCCTCGGGGCCAAGAAGACTCGCTCGGCTTCACAAAACCGTCGCACAGCGGATCGTAAACTTTTTCAGTGCCCGGTAGTGGGTTTGTAATTAAGAGTTTTTTTGCCCCGACGTCTTTTGCATATTCTAAAGCCGATAGAATGGCCATTTGCGCCACCATTCCTTCGTATTTATGGGGACGTGGCCGGGCTTCAAGGTAGTCGATTCTCAGGTGTCTGCGACCTTTCGAAAGCCTTCCAAAGGCCATTCCGTAGAGTTTCTTGTCGTCGAATATACCTAGAGAAAAGTGTCGGGGCCTAATTCTCTGGGCTCCGCTGAAGAGATTGTTCCAACATTTGAGCCTAGATTGCCACTCGATCCATTTGTCGAGTAAATTTTGGTTCAGACATTCGAATGTCACATCAGGAAAGCCCTCTGATCGGAAAACCTCTTCGATCTTCTTCAGAGAGTTAAGCTGTACCTCAAGGTGCGCCTCCCTGATATCAGCATATGACTTGATATTGATTTCTTCCTTGCTACCCAAAGTGCACTAATTCCTGACGACGACTTTTGAAAGGCTCCGAAGTTAGCTTAGAGTTGTTCAGCTTTCAACAAAGAATGCAAAGTGCCTGCGTCGGCCACAATCAGGTTTACTAGAGTGGGATCCAGTTATACGCCAAAATTTTTTTGACGTATAACTGGGGAATGCAACCGTCCGAAAGCTTCAGTAGTGCCCCTTGATATACTCATAGGCTTTGTTGAATAGCTCTTTATCCTTGCCAAGCCCAAACTGGACTAACGTCAACATCAAAGCTTTCTGTATCTCTCTCGGTCCACTCGCAGAGTTCTGCCACCCGTCGAATCGGGTCGCTTTGACGATCTTGTCGATCTGCTCAACAACATCCTGAATGACCTTCGGAGTCCGATCAGGCCTCGTCTCCATGAAAAGCTTGGTGAGCGCCTGGACATTGTCTTCCTCAGTGACCGTGCGCTCACCAGTCTGCTTCTCAAGTTCAACCGTTTCCTTGGCAGTATCAAGCAGGCCTTTGAGCCAATCGATCGCCTTAATAACTCCCGCCTCGTACTGCTGCCTGAGCTTCTCCAGGCGCTCGCCGAGCGCGACGAATTCTGGGTTTCCGCTACCGCGAAGTCGTCCCATCAAATCAATCTCGAGCCTGCGCGCGCGTTTTTCTTGCTCCTTTTCAGTGAGCGTGAAAATGGCATGCTCGTCCATCACCAGCTCATCGATATCGTTCCTAATGCGATTGATATCGGTGTTCTCGTGGATCATTTTGATGGTTTCAGGCCCTAGAGCAGCCCAGACTAGCGCTCCTGTTTGCCCTACAGGCCGAACGCTCTCATAGATTTGAGCAAGCCATTTGTAGTCGATGCGGTAGGGCGCGAGGAAAGGGTCTGGATTAATGGCAGACCAGAGTTTGCTGAGCACGCCAAACGCGGCGGCAAATTCGTCTCGTTTCTCATTGGATGGCAGGCATTCCTGGGCCGCGATGATGCCCTCAAAGCCTTCAAGGGATCGATCCACTCCAGGGAAGAATGCCAAGCACTTTTTCAGCTGTTCTGGAAGCATTTCCTTAAAGCGTTCGATGCCTTCGACAACCCCCTCGATCTCGTCGGGATTGTAAGCGAGGGCAGTTCGAAGGTTCTCGAACACGCCAAGGTAGTCGATGATCAGGCCCATTTCCTTTCGCATACCATTTGCTTCGTAGAGACGGTTGGTACGGCACATAGCCTGGAGGAGGGTGTGGTCTCGAAGTGGCTTGTCCAGGTACATGCAGTAGCAAATGGGAGCATCAAAACCGGTGAGAAGTTTTGCCGTAACGATGAGAAGCTGGAGAGGGTTCTCTGGATCTTTGTAGGACTCAATCAGGTCTTTTTGTAGTTGGTCATCTCCGTCAATCTCCTGCCAACGCTGGAAGTCCGACTCCGTTATCGGCAGTTCCAATTCTTTGTTCCATTTACGCCAGTCTCTGTTTTCCTTCCCATCTTTGCCACCGCCTTTCGCTTTAATCGGAGCCTGATCAACGTTCATCACCACTTCGACGGCGTCAAAACCAAGCTTCTGACCAAGTAGGTAATACATCTGAACACAGGCATCCCGGTCGTAAACAACCACCATGCCTTTCAGTTTTTTTGGCTTCACGTGGCTGGTGAAGTGCTCAACGATATCGTCGCTTATCGCCTCCATACGCTTAGGGGCTTTCAGCATGACTGCCAGCTTACCCGCCCGCGTAGACAGAGCGGTCTTCTCATCGTTGTCCAAGCCGTGTTCTTCAGCAAGCCGCTCAAATTCTTTGTCAATTGAGGCTCTGTCGACGCGAAGCTCCGCCAAGCGCGGTTCGAATTTCACCGGCACGGTAGCCCCGTCCCGGATGGACTGCTTGTAGCTGTAGCGGTTCATGTACCTGCCAGGATCTTCGTTCGCACCAAACAGCTTGAAGGTGTTCCGCTCGATGCTTGAAATCGGCGTACCTGTCAGGCCATAGAAGTGTGCATTCGGCAGCGCCCAACGCATCTTGTCACCAAGGGAGCCCTCTTGGGTTCGGTGCGCTTCGTCCACCAGCACAATGATGTTGTCCCGATCATTCAGGCCTTTTGGATTACTTTCATCAATTTCGACATCCTGGAACTTAAAGATGGTAGTAATCAAAATGCCCCGGCTGTCCTGCTCAATATGCTCGCCCAGTTTCTTGCAGCTTTGCACTTTAACGAGGTTCTTAACGTCGGCACCGCCAAAAGTTTCGTTAATCTGACTGTCGAGATCGCGCCGATCCACCACCACCAGAACGGTGGGGTTTTTGAGGTGGTTGTCGGCTCGCAGCATCCGAGCCGCGTAAAGCATCAGTAGGGACTTGCCAGAACCCTGGAAGTGCCAGATGAGCCCCTTTTTTGGGTAACCGGTTTTGACCCGGTCAACGATTTGCTTGGCAGCTTCGAATTGGGGGTAACGGGGAAGCAGCTTGATGCGTTTGGGTGGCGTTTTTTTGCCGGTCTTGACGGTTGAGAAGAGAGCGAAGGATTCAAGAATTTGAAGAAGTGTTCGAGGGTTCAGTAATCCTTCGACACTGGCAAGGACCGAAGCCATGCCGGTGAGCTGTTCTTCTTCCTGTTCGGTGGTATGCCAGGGACCCCAGTCTTTGGGACCAGCGTTTATCGCACCATACGCAAAGGTCCGACCTTCGGAGGCGAAGCACAACAGGTTTGGAACGAAAAAGGGGTCCGCATTCTTCCAGTAATGCTTGGTACCACCGATGAAGTCAGCAGCACCATCCTGCCAGGTTACGCTAGGACGCGTTGCGGTTTTTACTTCACCCACAACCAACGGGATTCCGTTGATATAGAGGACGATATCAAAAAAGACTTCCGTCGCGGCGATATAGTGCACTTGCTGCGCCACAACAAAATGATTGTTTTCGATGTTGTCGAAATCGATCAGGTTTATGGTGATGTGGTCGCCATTTTCGCCGAAGGGCAAAGTCTTCTCAGCCATCAACCATTCTTGGAAGTTTTCGTTGGCCTTTACTAAACCGGTGTGGCGCGCTTCCAGTAACACGCCGCGTAGTTTGTAAAACACTTCATCGGCGTAATCGGGTTGCCTAGCAATATCGGGGTTCAACGAACAAAGCGCGTTCTTTAGCCACTCATCCACAAAGATGTCCTGCGCTCGTTTTGGCAGGTGCTCACCATGGCAGTATGTCCATTTTGCGCCGCTTAACCCTTTTAAGCGGTCAATAATTCCATTTTCTGTGACGGTTTGTTCGTTAAACATTGGGCTATATCCTAAAAAATGCCTTCTTAATGATTTTTATCTGAACTTCCTTGCTGACTAAGGTGGCCAAAATGGGCTTTACCTGTTCGTACAGCTTCACAATTTCTCGCTGTTTGCTCATCGGCGGGTACTTGAAAGGCATATTCTCGATTTGTTTGGCGTTGATGTTTGGTTGAGCGCCCCCTCTGGCAGCGCTGTTAAGCCAGTTCTTATAAGCCTTCGAAAAAGTAAAGATTTGAAAGAAGTCAGGTAATACAACCTCAGAATTTAATTTTAACCGTATCAAATATCCTGCAAAAACAGCGTCGCCATACTCCTTTTTGTATAACAGAGTTTTCCCAACGGTGTTTCCACTTCGAGCGATAAGGAAATCATTGTCGCTTAAGCCAAACTTCGATTCGTAACTGCTTTCTACTCCCACAACATCGGTCGAATCTAGCATTCCCGACTCAGAAATGTCAGTTACTCGTATATAACGCGGTCGCCCTTGTTTGTATGGAACCGCTTTCGCAGAGGCACCGTATTCTGGTTTTTTTTCCAAAACGTTTATCAAGGTGCAAGCGGACCAATCTGACGAGTGTTCCCATTGCTCATCAAAAACTGAGATAAATAGTTGCTTGGCCGACTGAAATGTTTGCTCCACTCTTTCTAGAGCTATCTCCGATCTGTTCAGTATTTTTAATAATCTGAGCTGAATATCCAAGTTTGGAACCGGAAAATACTGAGCAGCTAATACTTTCCATTTTATTGTAGGTGATAGCGATCCCTCGGAAATTGCAACCGCCCTTTCCATGAAAACGTCAGATTGCATAAAGAATGGCAAAAACTCAGGTATCATTGTTTCCGGGTTTGCTTCTAAGACCATTGCATGAGCAGAACAAATGCAGTTCCAAGGAGCCACTGCTACCTTGCGCTGGTATGCACGACGCTTGCCGAAAATAATTTGCCCTTTTTCGACTAACAGCTTTTGCCCTGCTACGTCACTGGGAACGCCGTGACGTTTTATCTTCAAACTATCAGTCTCCAAGTGTTCGAGACCGACATAGATTTTGAGTTCTGTTTCGCTTGGTTCGACTCGCCGGGATATATTTTTAGCGATATCGCCAAACTTCATCACTTGCCAACCCTCTGGTAATTGTTGCTCAGTCATTTACTGCTCCACCTTGCTTTCAACTGTGTATCCAGTCGCTGCAAGGCTTTGGAATAATTTGTTGGTTTGCTTTTTCATTTGCACCCGGCTGACTTTCCATGTCTCGATAGCATGTTCAATATCATGCACATCGCTATTAGTTTTTGCCTTTACATAGAGCGGAATAGAAAGGTTGTAGAGGTTCTCTTTAAGGGTAGCGATATCAACCAAAGCTGTGATGTCGCTTTGCTTCTCAGGATCGAAGTACGCTTCACAGAGCGTGGCCAAATTCTCATCCGATAAGCGGCTGTGGGCGCGCTCACGGGTAACATGCTCCACGCCATTGATAAACAACACCTTGTTTTTGCGCTCAGATTGTTTGTTGCAATTGAGCACCACTACGCAGGATTCCATCGGCGAGTTGTAAAATAGGTTTGGTCCCAAACCAATCACAGCTTCAATGATGTCTGATTCAATCACCTGTTTACGAATGCTTTGCTCGGAATCGCGGAATAGAACGCCGTGTGGCCAGAGCATTGCTGCGCGGCCGGTGTCGGGTTTTAGGCTTTTGATGATATGGGTGTAAAACGCGTAATCCGCACAGCCTTGCGGTGGTACTCCATAGAGGTTGCGGCCATAAGGGTCTGCGGCAAATTTGTCGCGATTCCACTTTTTGATGGAGTAGGGAGGGTTCGCAAAAATCACATCAAACTGCTTAAGCCGGTCATTTTCGACAAACTTAGGATCACCGAGAGTGTCACCTCGCAGAACGTCAAATTCCTCGATGTCGTGCAGGAACATGTTCATGCGAGCGATGGCAGAGGTGAGCAGGTTCACTTCCTGGCCGTAAAGCTTCACTGAACGCCATTCTTCACCTTGGCTTCGAAGGTCCATAACTGCGTTTAACAGCATGCCTCCAGTACCGCAAGTCGGGTCGTACGCCGTCTCGCCGGGTTTCAGTCCCATAATCCTTGTCATCAGGTGGACTACGGTGCGGTTTGTGTAGAACTCAGCAGCAGTGTGGCCCGAATCATCAGCAAATTTTTTGATCAGATATTCATAGGCCTCACCCAGGTCGTCCTGATTGACAGATTTGATTCCCAGCGGAATTTTGCTGAAGTGCTGGATCAGATCCGCGAGAAGGTGGTCAGGCAGGCGCTCCTTGTTTGTCCATTGGGCATCACCGAATACACCGTGGAGTCTCTCGTTTTTCGCTTCAATCAGCCTAAGAGCGCTCTGGATCGCTTCACCAATGTTCTTACTGGTGTTGCGGACCTTTTCCCATCGAGCCTCTTCCGGAATATCGAACCGATGGAACATGGGCATCGTGGCGTAGTGGGCGTCACCATCGCTCAGTTCCAGTGCTTCTGTGTACTCATCTAAGTAGACGTCGGAGAGACGCTTATAGAAGAGCAGAGGGAAAATATACTGTTTGTAGTCTGAGGCATCGATCTGGCCTCGGAGAAACTCCGCAGCGCCCCAGAGAAGGTCTTCCAACTGTCGTTTGTTCATAGTTCAAAGCCCTCCTGTACCAATAGTTCCTCGAGTTCTTCCTCTGCGTGTTCCAAGGCAGTCAGCTTTTCGTGAAAATCCTTCAAAGCTTCCTCGACTGAGATTGATTCTCCCTCAAGAGGCTTCTGAACATACTGAGTAATGCTCAGATTGAACTCTTTCTCTGCAATTTCAGATAGGGGCACCCAGCGCGCCGTACGTTCAATCGGTTCTCCGGCAGGACCAGAGGTCTCCTGATCGCTGTAGATTTTGAAAATTTGATCGGCTTGGGGATCTGAAAGGGTGTTCTGCGCTCGCCCCTTGGTGAAAATCTCCTCAGCATTGATGATCAACACATGGTCTTGATGGTCGGCTGGGCGCTGTTTGCGCAGAACAAGAATGCAGGCAGGTATGCCTGTGCCGTAAAACAAGTTGGGCGCAACGCCGATGATGGCCTCGATTTTATTCTCTTGTAGGAGCTTTGTTCGGATCTTGCCTTCTGCGCCTCCACGGAACAAAACTCCGTGGGGGAGGACAACGGCCATACGTCCTTGGTCGTTGAGGGAAGCAAACATGTGCTGCACCCAGGCAAAATCGCCATTGGTTTTTGGAGCCAGTCCGTATCGATTTCGGTCGAAGGGGTCACTCGTCCATAGATTGTGCCCCCACTCTTTGAGACTGAAAGGTGGGTTGGCGATCACGCAATCGAATGTTTCGAGGCGGTCATTAATCAAGAATTTGGGGTGCCGCAGTGTATCGCCTCGCACTATGTCGAAATCTTCCTGGCCGTGCAGGAACAGGTTCATCCTTGCGATGGCCTCAGTGGTCAGGTTTTTCTCCTGCCCTTTAATCCTAAGCAATCGCGGATCTCCGCCATTTTCTCGGACATGGTGAATGGTTTCGAGCAGCATTCCCCCTGTACCGCATGCTGGGTCGTAAACGCTCTCGCCCGCTTGAGGGTCGAGGATGTTCACCATCAGCTGGACGATGGTTCGAGGCGTGTAGAATTCACCAGCTTTCTTGTTGGCTTTATCGGCAAACCGCTTAATCAGGTATTCGTATGCCCGACCCATGTCGTCATCACGAACGCTGCGGACACCAAGATTAACCTGGTTGAAGTGGTTCAGCAGCGTGGCCAGCAATTCATCTGGCAGACGGTCTTTGTTGGTCCAACTCGCATCCCCGAATATCCCATGGAGCTTGTCGTTCGCCAGCTCAATCCCGCGAAAGGCGTCCTTGAGCGCTTGACCGATGTCTTTGGTCTGTTCAAATACGTGCTGCCAGTGGCACTCAGGTGGAATCTGAATGCGGTGGAACATGCTCTGGGCGGCCAGATCTTTGTCTCCAACCTTTTCCATGGCGTCGGCGAACTCTTCGTCGTAGACGTCACAGATCCGTTTGAAGAACAGAATCGGGAAGATGTAGGTCTTGTAGTCAGAAGCGTCGATGGGTCCGGTGATGATGTGCGCGGCGTGCCAAAGGTGGGCTTCGAGATCCTTTAGGTTGATCAGTGTCATGGGTGCTGAATAATCCGTTACTGCTCGAATCGGAGAAGAGAGCGATAGGTTTGGGGTGCTCTCACTCTGTATTTTTTCTTGTTTGAGATGGTAGCAAATCTGGAGGGCAGAAAGGGGGCTTTCAGATCATTACTTGGCGGCAGAGAGTTGCCGCCAAGCATTGGAGGGCTATTTAGCTTCCGAAAACAGGAAGCGGATCCTCGTAGCCTTTTTCAAACTCGTAGAGCTTGCCTTGAAACCAAACGTAGAAAGCTGGCCAGAACGATCTCGCATCAAGTAGTTTGAGTACCTGATCCAGTGAGTCGACGCAGACTTCTTCACTCAGGCGGAAATACATGTTGTCGTGAAGGTTGGTATGAAACCATTCCTCGAACTCGTCTTCTGTCATGGTCTCAGAGGGGAGCCGGCCAAGTTCGTCATCTGGGTCTGGGCCCAACCACATCATCTTTCGAAAAGATTGGGCGCAGACCATGGGAAGAAACTCGTCGTAGATGAAGGTTCCGTCCTCAGTGACTGAGTCGAAATAGTCCATTCCATCCTTCATATCCATGCCGATGATTGCGCCGGACTTCAGGGCCTTTTCTGCGGGTTGAAGAAGAACGTTGGCCTGTGTGGCCTGGTGCCAGTTTGCGAAACCTGCTTTCTGAGCGGCGAGTTCCAGCGCCTCTGTATGGGTGATCGACAGGCGGCGCTTGTATTGCTTGGCTATTTGTTTGAGCTGTTGAACGGTCTTAGACGAAACAACGGTCGTTACACTCATGAGTATTTCCTCTGTTAGCGAAAGCTATGGTGCCCACTGCCATGATTCGCGGAGAAAATCAGAGCGTAAGATAAGTATGGTAATGGTTGTCCCGTCCGGGTTCGCTAAAGTGGGCAGCGTGCGTCAACCTCGCAGCTGGAATCTTCTCCAACTTTCGAGATAATTTCAACAAGTAATGTTTTCTGTCACCGCACTGCTTGATCTTCAGGTTTATTTCGGTTGACCCACTTTCTTGAGAGTTCCCTTGGCGAGCTGGTCCTGAATGAGATTGTGAGTTTTTGGAAGGTTTCTCAGAAACTTTGTGAGCCGGCGATGCCCGCCAAGCAAGATGTCTAGCTCTGAAACGGATATTGGCTCCGATAGTTGAAGAGTTTGCTCTTTAACCGTTTCCCACACTTTTTCATCGAGAGCATGCCAGTTCTTTTCTGGGCGTTGCGGTGGCATCGGTGACGGCAACTGCTTTTCTAGCCAATCCCTGTCATTGTGGTAAAGCCAGAAAAAGTCTGCATTCTTTGCCGCTTTGATGTCCTTCCTGATCGCAAAAGGATGCTTTTCCATATAGTCGCAGATGGAGCGTCGGCGCGTCTCCCGCTTGCTGAAAAAATCATCTTTATGGGTTTGGCTGTTCCCAACGGTAGGCACTCCAAAGCCAGGGAGGACGAGCTGCTCTTCTTCGTCGGCGTCCCAAAACAAATTAGCATCCCCATCGAACAGCCATTCAGCGAAAAGCAGATGTTTGATGGGGTGTGTTGGGTAATGTGTCTTTGCGCGCAGCAGGGGACCGACGAACTCGAATGTTAGCAGTTGGTCTGGGAACTCCAACTGATGCAAATAAAGGTTTTCAAGTGAAGCCCAATGGGCTTTCAAAGCCGGTACCACATTTCTGATTCGCACGTTGCCGTTTTTGGTTAACAGGCCTTTTTTGTTCAGCTGAATTCGGTAGGCCCTTCGATAATCGGGAAACCGATACCGGTTTTGTAGCTGCTGGACCACGGAAGCGCCAAAACGGGAAAGCTTCACCGACGCGTTGTCAGCGGGACGTGCGTTTATGTCGGAGCGAGGTAGAATCAGTGAACGATCTAGCGAGAAGTCACTTATGGCGGTGCAGAATAATTGTGATGCATGGGTCGGGCAGGCATTGAGGCCGGGCAGTTGATGGCTGTTGCGGAAGTATCCAACACCTACATGCTTCAAGTCCTCGGCCAAGCACATCGGGCAATGCTTGTGGCCGGTTGTGAACTTGAGCTTCGACTGAGGGAGCCCCGCCTTTTCGCCTACATGGCTGCCAAAATTCAGAAACATCGCACGTTTTAGTTCCTGAGCCCTTCTTGGGGTTATGAAGCTCGCAAATAGAGGATACAGCGTGTGGTTCCAGAGTAAGGCCTCAGGGGGCAGTCCGAAGTAATGCCCGGTCCTCTCTAGTTGTGACGGTAAATAGGCGTTGATCCTGGCCCTATTGGAGGAATACAGCGCTGAGTATGATGCGGACTCGTTCGCGTTCGCTGAGAGGAGGTGGTATCGGCTAACCAGGCTGTAAACAGTCTCTCCTGAAAATGGCTGGATATGTATTGAGCTGGTCACAATGTTAAAGCTCGCGCGACCATTCTGCGGGGTGTGGCGACAGGCCCGCCGCCCAGATCGGTAGTAGGTAATAAATTGGATGCCGGATTTTGGGATCCGTTGATTCAAAGGTTGTTCGAATGAAGTTTGGTCGCGCTCTACCCCGGTAGGTCAATCGGTCGCCCTGATAGAATTCGAAGATTGTCTCCAGTAGCGGTATGCCCGCGACGTCTTCTACGTGACCGAGGATTTCCTGGTACCTTTGGGCTCTTGCCCATCCGGGCTTTCTCGGTACTCCCTAGACGTTTTCGAAGGTTGCTTTAAGAACCTCAAGGCCGACCCAGATGCCAGACGCCTGGCAGCTCGCGAATAATTCCATCAGCCAGCATTCCCAGCGATTCTCGATCAAAGTGGCACTACCTCGGACAGAGCTTTCATTGGCATCTCGAGGTAGTTGGAAATCGTTTAGGGTTTTTAGCCCAGAGCTTAGTAGCGGTGCCTGATGGATTTTGCATTGCATGATTGATGGGATTTGATGACTCAGGTGCCAGTAACCGAAGCCCACTTGTTGTATGTCCGTCTTGATGCATTCGGTGCAGAACCTCCAAGACTTGTCGAATATGAGCATTCGGTCATTCATGAGAGTCTTGGGGGCAGGAATGGAAGATTGATCGTTATCCCAAGCACTGTGCAGTTGGTCTTGGACTCTAGATGATAGGGATAGCCTCAAGAGTGGAACGAGCGTGTGGTCCCGAGCGACCTTGCTCAGCGGTTGCCTGAGGAAGGTCGCGGCAGTCTTGAGCGCCGTATGAAAGGTTTGGTTGGAAATGTCCTGCGGCTTCATGGGGCCTGCCGCCAATTCGAGCTGTTCTTTCGTGCGATCGATTGTAGAGTTGCCTGCAATCTGGTGATATCGGGCAAAAATGGAGAACAAGTGCTCGTCGGGCATCAGAACGGGGAAAAACGAGACCATGCTATTCGGCCTCTCCACCAAGAAACTCCGCGCCTTTGCCTTCTGCTAACTTTGCTTCGAGATTTTCTTTGATCTTGAAAAGCTGCCGTTTCTGGCTTGCTGACAGTCCAGCCTCAGCGATGGCATCATCAACATGGTTTTTGACCCTTTTGGCTGCATCTCCCCGGAATTTTTCGGATTTCGCCAGATTTATCAGGTGCCCGATTGGCACAGAACTGCTTCCTCCCTCGAGCCAAACGGAAACTGGTAGCAGGTCCTCGTATTGCCTTGGATTTCCCTTCCGCAGTGCAGACAATGCGTGCCTTAATAACCCGAAGTGTTGCGTGTAGACGCTTCTTAGGGTTGATGCTGAAATGGATTCGACTCCGGATGAGATTGCTTCAAGGTTTGCGAGCTGCATGAGCTTGAACAGGCAGAAGGGTATCCCTTGTGAAAGCTCGTAAAGCGTATTCTCGAGTTTCTGATCTAATCTCTTTGGGTTTTTCACCCATTGGAACGTCCAGGCTGCATGGACAAGAGTCTTCCAATCTTGTTCGTCACTCTTGAGCTGGCCCAGTTCGTAGAAACCGGCGCTTCCCGCGCGTCTCCCCGACCTGAATTTTGCGCTGAAAAGCCGCAGAGCTGCTGGTGTGCCGACCTTAATGATTGGGATTTTTGCGTTGTTGGTTATCGAGTCGAAGAACTGGAGTATGACTTCTTCACCTCCTGCTTTCGCAACGTTAAGGTTCTGAAACTCATCTATAATAATCATTCCGACGCAATGACTTGCACAGATCTGATGGATGGCAGTTTCCAACTCGCTTATGCTCTTTCGGCTGTTGGCATACTGCACGTAGTAGCCGATTCCGAGCGCCTCATCTAAGGCAGAAAAAAAACTCAAACATAGTGCCTTTCGAACGGCATCCGGTGGAATCTCGATTTTTAAATACACAATTTGCTTCTGTAGGTAGGGTTCGCCGTTATAGTTTTCATGCTCAATGATCTGGGGAAAGCACGACAAGATACTGTTTATGAGTGTGCTTTTCCCTGCTCCAGACAAACCGGTTATGAGTATTGAGTCCGCAGTGGTTTTGCTATTGATCTGTACGTTTTGCGTTACTCCATAAAGCCATTCCCGTGTCGCAGGTAGCATTGGGTTCCTGTCCTGATACCCAGCAATCAACGTTGTGTACATGGTTGCGTAGATGTCTTGGTAAACCGAGAGCGGAATTACGCAGCGCTCCAACCGTTTTATGAGAAGTTCACGGTCGAAATCGTCCCAATCGCGCTGAGCAGGCTCGAAACCTGGTCGTCTGGCTACCGCATGAATGAGTCGGTCGGGCGAAAGCCTTCTAGGAATCGCTTCAATGAGTGGGTTGCCCTGGTTTTCTTCCAAACGCTGAGGTTCGTATTCTGCTTTAGTGATCGTTGTCATTGGTGCTCCCGAAAAGGTCATTCATTGCATCTTGGTGTGCTGTGTTGCGCTTAGATTGGTCCTTAGTGCCATGTGCGATGTCTGGCTGTTCATCAATGCCATATTGTGAATTTGTGTAACGTTGCAGCCGCTCGCGTTCCTGTTGCTGCTCGTGTTCAATGTCGAGCCCGCGATTCTCGGTTATTGATTGCGTCTTGATTTCTGAAACAGGCAACCTGACCTGCTCAGACTGAGCCTTCTTGACGAGCCGTTTCGTGTTTTCGAGGAGTGACAGTTCTGAGGCAAGCACCTCTGGTGCCTGTTCAAGCTCCTTGTTGTGCTCGCGGCCCAGCTGAACTTCCACTTCGTCGAAAGAACAACCTTGGAATCGGGCGGAGTCGTGCTTTAGAAAAGCAATCTGTAGGCCGTCAGGAGTGCACAAAAAAATTCGATCGGTACTATGACGCATAAATCGAACATCAAACTTTTTGGCCCGATTCCGATTCGCGCTTTGATCTTGATGACCGTTCACTAAGGTCCATTGGCAGGAGTACCAAAGCTTGTTGAAGTAAACTCCTTCGCGATGTACCGATGCCTCGCCTTTCTCCAGAAGGTTCAGATAGAGCTGTTCTTCTGAAAGCTTCTTGCCTGAGAAAGGTCGATGTTTTACGCCCCAGTTCCAAACATCTCTTCTATGGAATGGAACTTCGTCAATTGTCATTTCCTGAGTGAACAACCGAGATGAGCATTTCTCAAAGTTGTTGTGATGAATAACGTAAGGGATTAATCGGCGATATAGTTCCGGGAGAGTAAGGACCGCATCAAGCTTAGGATCTTTTGCACCCCTAGCTTTATAATCCTTTTCGACAAATCCGGGCAGGCCGGAGAGAAGGTTGTTGTTATAGTGGTCGAAAGATTTTTCCACCAGCCCTTTATCATCGCCACGGTAGGCGCGACCAAACTGTACTATTATACCCAAATCTTCGATTAGACTCTCCGAACGCCTGGAGGTAAGTTCGGCGTTGTCGCCAAATAGTTTCAGGCAAGGTACTGCCATAGGCCAGTCACTTTCAGTGATGTTGAGTCCGAATTCTCTTGCAAAGGAAACTTTTGAGCGAAATGCATTGAAGAGTGCAAGCCGCATTGCGTCAAATGAGCTGGAAAAGAGAGAAACGTAAATGCCTACGATGGCTTCTGAGAAGACATCCACTACAGAGTAGATGGTGGGCCTTCCCACAATTAAGGTCCGCAGTTTATCGAGTTGAGACACGAGATAGATGTCACCCGGAGTGGCGTCAATTTGATAAATTTCGCCTGGTCCATTAGGCACAACTATATCGCCGGATCTACCCTTGAGGTCTTTGTCGTATTTGCTGCTCCCCATTCGCATTCTTCGAGCGTTGATTCCTTTTTCCTTTTTGTAGGATTTCGTCCAGCTCCTAAACTGGGACATGGATGGGTAACTCTGGCCAGGCAAAATTTCGTACACAACTTCACCGTCTGGTTGAACTCGCATGCAGCCTGAGAAATGCAGGGCCTTAAAATGTTCGTAAACTTTGGTGAGAGGTAGGCCTCCCGGGATAAGGTAATGCTTCTTAAGTACTCTCTCGAGGTTTCGCTCGTCTTCCGGCGTTTTATGTTTGTATGGAGCTTTCGGAGACTTAGGTTTGCGACCCAAACGGACTCCGGATAGCCTCCGCTTATTGCCTTTTCGATTCCTGTTATCCGGCAGGAGCGCGTTCTTTGTCTGCCCGAGTTGAAGGAAAAGGTAGATCCATGTGTATATTTGGGAGCGCCTCACACCGGAGGCTTCTGCCGCTTGGGAAACGAGCTTTGAACCGTAAGTTGGTATCAGGAACTCCTCAAGGTTTTCGATAATAGGAGCTATCGCACTGAATTTTTCGTCACGTCTTTGAATTGCTTTTGGGGTTTGTTGGTCATCAGGAAGTAAACGAAATGATGGTAATTTCATTTCTGCCGTTGTAATGAGTCCGCCTTCAATCCAAATAATAACTGTCGTTAATGGGAAGACGCATGGCTTCCTTGGCTTTCCTGTGTAATTGATAAGAAATATACGGTTCGTGCCATAATCACTGAACACCACAGCCATAGTTTCAGATATCGGGCTTCTACTAATGTCTTCCAAAGGCAATAGCAACGTATTTACACTAAGCATTTACGACAATGCCTAGGTCGATGGGAGTTTTTTCAAGATGAATTGGTATATTTAGATTGACAGCTATGATTCGATGCCAAAGGCAGTGAAATAATATCGATGATGATAGTTTGTAATCTATTTTTAACTTTCTCGACGTTTCTTCTACGGCTTCTGATGTGCTTCTGTTCTTTTTTTCGAGAATTTCGGATTGAAAAACTTTAATCCAAGAAGGTATCGAAACGGAATTTGTAACTGAAGTTGCAGCATAATGTCGTAGAAGGCTAAGATTCATAAAGGCAGTCGTTTTAAGCTGGCTGTCTAGGACGATGTGCCACTTAATGCCCTGTAGTTCCCAATAGGCCTTCTCTATGGCCTGTTTCTGTATGGTACGATCATGATTCAAGGCCTTCGTTGGCTTAACCGAATATGCTTCCCATTCGCCGTTATTAAGTTCGATGAAAAAGTCAGTGGTGAGGATCATATCTGTGGTTGTACGTGTATACCGTGGGTGATTAATTTTCAATTCGTTAGCAATTTCTTTAGTCATACTTAAGGGAAGCATGGGGAACTGTTCGTATATTGAAATAACACTTGGATTAAATTCCAGATTTACGAATAAGCTGTATTCATTAGCTGATAGAAAGTGATGAACACGATTAGACTTGATGCCTCTGCACCTGTGTTTTGTTCCAAATGACGGAACATCCTCCGTTCTGATGAACGGGTTATACTTGCCTTTGTTCCAGTCTGTTTGCCAGTTTTTTACCCATCTGTCTCTGTCGCTATGTTTGATACCACGTCTTTTTTTCATGATTCACCTGATTAAATTTTTCAGGATGATATCAGTAATAAATTATTTTCAGGAAAGAATATTTAATTATAAGGTGTTTATTAATTTTGTTTTTAATAAGTAAAAATTTAATATTTAACAACAAAATATTTGTGTGTTAAGTGTTTGTATTATTTCTATTAGTTTTGATGGTTATTTTTCTTTTTAAAAGATTAATCTATTTAGATTTACGTTTTATATTTCTTTTTGGAATATGCGCTTTCTGTTGTCCAAAAAATTTTGATGTGTTTGTTGAATTTGGCGCTTTACTTTAGCCAAAAGGGGGAAGAATCAATGGATGAGCCTAATGACTCGACGAAGTTGAAACGCCTATCAGAGTTGCACGATGAATTTCTGCGATCCCTAAGACCGAATCGCGGTCTCAGATCCATTTATGTTGCTTCAGGGTGTCTGGAATTTGGAGAGTGGTTCCTATCGAGGTGGGATCGAGAGGTCACATCAAGACAGGACTTCGTTTACATTTCGGATGCACACTACAAGCGATCTGGATTTTACGTCGATTATGACAGCATTCTGGGTATCGACTACGACGACTTGGTCGAAGCGCTGATCGGCCAAGGTCGATAAAACAAAGTTACTTTGTGTGCCTTAGAACCTTTCCGCCTGGAATCTGGCCCTCGGAATTGTCCAAAAACAATTATGGATTCTTCTGGTTTGTCTCAAAACAATTACGATTGTCTCAATCCGAATTATTCCAGGCCAGCGCTCAGGCCTCGTTGCCGGCAGCGACACCAGACGCCCAGGCCCACTGGAAATTGTGACCACCCAGGTGCCCGGTCACGTCCACCACTTCGCCAATAAAGAACAGATTCGGCCGATCCAGAACCGCCATGGTTTTGGAAGAGAGTTGGCGTGTATCAACTCCGCCCAAGGTCACTTCTGCGGTTCGATAACCCTCGGTGCCGGCCGGTTTCACCGTCCAGTTGCCCAGAGTGTCGGCAATCTGCTCGATGTCCTGATTGCTGCAGCCTTGCAGTGGGCCCTGCCAGCCCTGAAGTTCATTAAATGCCTGGGCGAAACGTTTGGGCAGATGCTGGTTGAGATACTGCGCCAGAGTGGATTGCGGCTTTTGCTTTCGAAGTGCCAGCAGGTCCTCCCGAATTGGTTGGTCGGGTAACAGGTTGATGTGCACCTCATCCCCCGGCCTCCAGTAACTGGACACCTGCAACATGGCCGGGCCACTCAGTCCCCGGTGCGTCACCAGCATGGGCTCGCGGAAGTGCTGGTTGTGGCAGTGGGCATCCACAGGGCAACTGACGCCCGAGAGTGGTGCCAGTTGCTGTTTCAGCTCCGGTTGCAGGGTAAAGGGCACCAGCCCGGCCCGGGTCGGCAGAATGTTCAACCCGAATGTTCTGGCAAGCTCATAACCGAATCCGGTCGCGCCCATGGTGGGAATGGACAGGCCGCCGCAGGCAACCACAAGAGATTCGCAGCTCAGCACGCCGCTGCCGGTCACAACCTGATAGCCACCGTTCACCTCCCGTACCTTTTGAATCTG